>Ga0233413_10000002_pt1 | contig 296258 bp, 378 predicted proteins | sample Na_anoxic_6_MG_FD_189019 | JGI IMG/M metagenome (GOLD analysis project Ga0233413, IMG submission 189019) | Seawater microbial communities from Saanich Inlet, British Columbia, Canada - Na_anoxic_6_MG | ecosystem: Environmental > Aquatic > Marine > Inlet | place: Canada: British Columbia...
ACATTAAACTTATTTCCTTCTTTGTTTTTTTTCATTTTTTTTTATCAGGGGAAGGTCAGAAATTTTGCGCTTTTTCGGCGCGGTTTTTTTCGGGCGGTTTCTTTTTTGCTACGAATTTTTTTTTTTTAGCACATTTTGAATACGTAATTATTATTTATTGTAAAGCCACGCGGTGTTTTAAATAAATCTACTTATCTTTAAATACTGGAATATATAATTCATTTACTTCACTAATTGGTCCATACCAGGCAAAGTCATTAATTTCACGCAAGCTTACCTCCAAGTCATTTTGAATAATTATCTCTGTAAATATTGTTTCTACGCTACAATATTTCCAGCTATCGACAATTACATCAGGCATAACCGGATCCCACTCCGACCAGCTGGTATCAAGAACAAAAAGCTCTTTCTTGCTCTTACTCCATCGAACAAGAAACCCCTCATCTTTATGCTCCTTCCAAATAAGACCATGCCACATACACCCCGTCCACCTGCCCAGTTTGGATGGAATAAGGCTGGACAACAAAATACTGCCCACAGCTTTTGATCTGCTGTAAGGGCCTTGTATCTGCCAAATAAAATCACCCTCTTCATAAATGGGAATATTATTATCGGGCTTCTGCATCATAATATATTCTTTAAAGGGTTTATACAAACAATCGAATTTTATGTGAATTTAAACTATAAATATATAATACTATGCAATAAAAAAAAACGCTTAGATTATTTTAATCTAAGCGTTTTTCAACCGTGCAATTTGAACTAGTTCAAATTCTTTAAAGAAGCTGGTTTGATATTGTTGGTATGATTTAATATACTTTTAATTGCTTCTTGTCCAATTTTACCTTGGACTTTACTTGGACTTTATTTACAATTTTCTGTCTGATCTTTTTTAGTTTGGCTTCTTCTATCTTTAAATCGTTTTTTGCTAGCTCAAACTCATCCAAAAGTTCTTTAGAGATCAATCCAGATAAAGCTAGAATTTTAACGAATTCATCAGCCATAATATCGCCTACATGAGTTAGATCAGATTTATTTTTCATCTTAACTTTCTTCTACATCAAAATGCGTGACAATTTTATTTTCTTGCCCCACACGATCTCCGTCCATCATTGCAGTATAAATAACAATCTGCCCTTGATCGTCCTCACTGACTTCAGCGTGCGGGAGGAATGTTTGTAGCTTCTTAAAAAACATATTCTTTGTTAGATTCATTTTCTTACTCCATTTTACAAATTTAACCTTTAAATCAAGGCTATACTTACAATAATGTTTTAAGTTGATTATCTCGAATGAATCAATTTTTGTAATTATCTGAAAAGTCTTTTAAGTATTTAAATAGCGCTCGTTCTTTTTGCTTACACTCCAGAACAACATCCACACCTTCTCCATAGTTTTCAAAGGGGGTATAGTACCAGCTTGAATGAGAAGGCGGAGGTACTTTTGGGTCTTCATACTTCTTTTTTGAGTTTGAGTGATGGCACTGCTGTTTAATATTTAATCGGCTCCAGGTCTCACGTGCTAAATAAAATGCGTCGTGATAATCTAAGTCTTGCGGCCCCAATTCATGATGGTGCGAGTCAAAAACAACAGGAATGCCAATTTTGTTAGACACACCTTCGACAAGCATCTTTGTGGAATACAACGATGCTTTGTCATCATTTTCAACGGTTAGTCTTTTTTGACAATTGCTAGAAAGCTTTTTAAAATTATTACAAAACCTAAACAAAGCCTCTTCGCGATCATTGTATGAGCCGCCAACATGAATATTTATCTTTGCCCATTGCGATTCCGGCAGATTCATTAAATCCATTTGAATCGAATGATCGTTTAATTCTTTGATGGTTTTCTCTACAACGCTTTCATTGGGCGATGCAAGGCAGTTAAACGGCCCTGGATGAAAGCTTAACCTTTGACCGGCCTCTGATGCAATACGACCCGCTTCAGCCATTACAGCGGCAATCTCGTCGATCTGAGGCAAATCAAAAATATCATACTCAGAGCACCAGGGGAATAAACATGAAGTCATTCTATAGACTTTTATTTGTTTTTGATTATTCCATTCAATAATTCGCTTTAAAGCATTTACATTACTTAAAGCCAATTGACTTGCATAATTAACACCTTTCGCTAGGAATGTTCTTTTAATCATTCCTCGATTGGAGCTAACCTTTTCTTCCTCTTGAAGTGTTGCGTTAATGCAAGCATATCCAAGTCTTACAGGTATTTCAGCGTATGTCATTTAATATTAAGCCAATAACGATAATTACAAAAATTATAAACATTTATTGTGGATCTGTATTTAGATTTTGCTATGAATGAAGTTGAGCGTAGCGTAATTGATTAAAGTATAACTACGAATTTGATGCGCCTGATCGAATCCAAACATCAACTTCTTCTTTTTTGAATCTTAGGAGCCGCCCAACGCGATGGGCTGGCATTCCAAGCTCATGCACATATCTATAAACAGTATCCTTGCTAATTCCAACATACTTTGCGATTTCTTCTACGGAAACCCACTTTGAAGCCATGATTAACAATGCAAGTAGTTTAATTTAATCGCTTTTTACAACCCAACCGGCCATAAGCAGCGAGCAAGCAACCAAGCCCCAATTTGGAAGAACAATATCTGCTTCCAATGAGGCTAGGACAGGATTCGCCATAGCCATTGTAATAAAGAAAACAATAATCGCAAAAATAAATTTAAATGCTCCACCAATCATAACTAACTCCTTATAATGTAAACATAACCACTATAGAGCTTATGTCAAATAGTAATCTCATAATAATATATAGAATAATAAAATAAGGGAATAAAGGGAAGAAGCGTGAGCAGGAGATCGAACTCTTAAGAAGTAACTCAGGACAATTGATTTACTTCTTCGCTTTACTTCCCCTTATTCCCAAATGGTGTGTCATTGCTGGGGGGAAAACAACTTCACAGCCATAAAGTAAGTTTCGTTTAAGGAAAGGTCAACCCTTTTGTAAGGAAAAATGTTTTGATTTATTTCAAATGGCTGAAATAATTAGAAAAACTCTGGGTAAACGCGCCAAACGAGATTGCAGAAGGCAGTTGCAGCTGTGCCTGGCAGCGGTGTATATTCTTTCTGACCTTCATGCTCAATGCACCATTTAATTGCGAGCCCACGGCCGATTATTGGATAGACATATGTGCGCGCGTGACAATATGAGTTTCCTCTAGAAATGCCCTTAGAGGTTAGGATGACTGCATATGAATATTTATTAAAAATAACTTCCTAATCAATTAGATAGCTGCTTCGCTCAATCAAGCAATCTATTTCTTGCTTCTTCTATTGCTTCGTATCGTATTTCTCCTTCAAGATCATCTAATCTTTGTAGATGATCCTTTAGCCATTTATCTTGATTGTCGAAAATATAATCAGTCAAAGCGGATTCAAGCTTTTCTTTATCTTTTTTGTTTTCAATATTGAGACCGTCGAAGCTTACAAGGTGGAAGTTCTCCAGCTCCCAGCCGCCAGAGATTCCAACTTCAGGATCTTTGGGCTCATGATACCAATCAGCATCAAAAGAAAATGAGTGACTTGTTGAATCACTGTATTCCTCCCAATTCTCCGGCTCCTCTCCAAACGTATCCATAACCTCAAGCCAGAATGCATCGCCATCAATCGCTCCTCCGGCGGGTGTAAAATGCTTATCGCTTATGATACGGGGGCCTTTAATGCGAAACCCAAGCTCCACATCATCTACCTCAATCGTTTCATCGGAATATCGATCTCGCTCCGCTTGTGAAAAAGGCCCTTTAAGCTCCAAGGTCATACCAAGCGCATCTTGAGCTTTCTTCTCAAACATTGAAGCGAATTTACTGATTTTATCTATTAAGTTAGTCATTTTTTTCCCTAAAGACACACACGTACACGCAGTATGTTCGTTAAACTCATCCTCTAAAGATATTAAATTATGACCACTTAAACAAATATTCTTGTTATTGAATTTTGATTTTCATAAAGGATTTTGTTAGTTTAATTAGTTTAACCAAGCTTCTTTCCAAATCATCAAACAAAACAAAACCCTCCTCTTTATCACTGTGCCAGCAACGTAAACCATTGATATCTTTAATTACATCGTCACAATGATTTAATAAATTCAAAAAGATAGCTTCAGCTGCTTCTTGAGAGCCTTCAATTTTGGGTAGAATCTTTTCAAAGCAAGCAAGCTCATGTGCGTGTGTGAATTCGTGCTTTACTCGCTCAATCTTATCTTCAAGAAAAGACAAGCGGTTATGTGTGTCTTTGAATGATGCCCTAAGAGTAGATTCATTTTTGTAATCTAAATGACTTACATCATCCTTGTAAATATTCAAAAAATGATTTAGTTCAGAATGATGTTCTTTGAAGTTAATAACATTATTCATAATTAACCTGCCATTACCTTGTCTTTCCAAAAATCAAACCCTTCACGCAAAAGCTTTAAAAACTCTGCGTCACTTAGGTTTGTTTCTGTTCCTCCATCACTCCCAAAATGATTATGCATGAGAGTTTCAGGATCCATTGGAACATCGCCTTCAACAGGAGAAGCATTAATTGAAACAACCTCCCAATGGCTCTTATCGGGCTCAAGTGAATTATCTCCACCTTCAGCCAAAACATCCGAACGATAAAGAATAACCTCAACTCGCTTTGCCGGAGCCTTTCTCGCGCCCTTTGCCAATACCTGCTTTCTAGGAACCTCACCTTCCCTTCTAGACGTGTATGCGCCTGTAAGCTCTGCTCCGGACTCTAAGGAAACAACGCCGCTAAAAAAGCCCTCATGGTTTATCGTTACAGAAATAACCCCATCTCTGTAACCTGGCTCTTGATTGCTCCAAAAGTTCATAACCATTTTTGGAACTTCTTCAATATTTCCCGCAAAATAAGAAAAAGGGCTTTCTTTGGTCTGACGAAGTACAAAGGGGTTGTTTACAATTTTCATTATTCTTTAATTCCTTTCCAATGGCTTTATTGCCGCCTCTAACTACAAGACGCTCTCAGTTGCTCTTTTCTGACAGTAAGCTTCAACTTTTTTTTAAGCGGCCAAGGAAGTTCATGATTTATTTGATTAAAATAATGTTAAACGTTCAGCGTAACAATCCCAAACCCTGAGTGCTCGTCACCCCAAGTAAGAAAAAAATCATCATCATGCAGGGTCGCAAAGTCTAAGCCTTCCGACTCATTGATTTCATAAATTTCGCTATAACTCTCACCTTCATATGCGCCCTCTACCATCTTACGAAATTGGTCTTTGGCGCTTTGCTCATCAGTAAAGCTGGAAACAACCTTCATGCCCCAGGAAGACTCAACAGATACAATTAAATAAAGTTTATTTGACATAATATTTCTTTCTTTGTTTGATTCGTTTTGTTTTAATTGTTTAAAAAATTATGACGCACTTACCAAGCTCAAACACTTCAACGGTGTTCTGGCGTTCATGCCATCTGGAAACCTTACCCAAACTTGCTGTGAGAAAATGTAATCGGCCAATCGTCTTGCCGGAATAACCCGAACCACTTCTCCTACAGCACCATCATCAGAATGCCTTACCCTATCACCAACTTTAAAAGGATTTTTCATTTTCATGTTTCGAACCTCTTGTTTAAAACTTCTTCAATAGAATTAGCTAATTGTTGCGCAGAATTAAGGCTTTGAATAAAATCGGTTGTAACCTTTGGATTGACCGTACCAAGGGAAGCCCAATTTACACCTACATTCCACTCCTCACGCCAACAGGAATGAACCACCCTAACTTCAATATGCCTCCCAAACTTCCAGATAGCCGAACTAGAGCTTGTGTGGGACTCAAGCTTAGCAAACTCAGGGTTCTCGCCATTGACCCGATCAATCAATTCCTTCATAGTCATTGCACTCATAATCAACCCCCTCCTTTCATATTACTAACATAACCACCCCAATGGCTTTGTCAAGGGATTCTTTTTTTTATAATTTAATAATCTAATTACTTGCATTTAGAGCATTGTCAATAAAATCCACCAGCTCTTTTGCTTGTCTTAAATCATTGGAAAATTCTTCGCATCGTAATGAATCAACCATCCACAATGAAGGCCAGCTAATACCAACCCTCCATGTTTTTCGCCAAGTAGAATATTGCGCCTTAACTTCTACTTGATTAAAATACCATAAAGCTGCATCTTCATATTTCTTTAAATTTGCATCTGCCAAATTTGCATCTGCCCATATAAGATTAAAGCCATTAACCTTATCAATTAAATCCTTAATAGTCATTGGCTAAAGCTATGCGCTCCCTTCGCCTTCTCGTGATTTAATTGCCTTAATTATTTAAATCATTATTATTTTATAAATTAAAATTACGATGAGATGAGAGGGCAAGAGAGCCATATATTGGACAGCAGCTATACAAAAGCTCAACAATAACAATTAAGTCTTTTATTTTAAACAACAAAGGAAGATAATTATGAATAAATCAAAAGTATGTTTTATCGCCAGCCTTGCATCCGTTGCGGCTTCAATTGGAATTTGGGTATACGCAGGAGGTCAGCTTGGTGACGCACACGCACACGCAGAGCGATGGGGACTCTTTGTGGGCTTATGGGCGCCTACGCTCATGGGTATGGAAAACCACTTGAAGAAATAATTAAAGATAATATTGATTAGGTAGTTATAATAAAGTGCCCCTGTCTGTATTCTTTAAATAAAAAGAAGGGCAGCGGGGCATCAGTATTATTTTCAATTGAACTCTCTTTTAATTACATTATTTACAGCGTTCTCAAGAGCTTTTGCAGGTGTAGGGCCGGTGCCTTCATAAAAATCCTTCCAGCTGCTTGTAATATAAGCAATATAGCCAAGGTCTTTTGAACCATTGTTTGGCTTAATGTCCTTGATAGATATCCCCATATTTTTCAAATCTTCAATTGTTTGAGACATTACATCATCATCATTTATTTCAATTCTCATAAATACTCCAGATTTTATTAGTTTAGTTGTTTGACCTTTTCTTTACTAGAACCCGTCATTCCGCTGTGAAATTGAATGCTTCGTCCAGCTTTTCGACCAGCATTTCTTGCATTATTGTCGTGTGCATGTCCAGACGCGCGGTAGTTCTTTGCATTCCCCACGAGACATTGCAGGACCTCATTTACGGAATCCATTCGATTATTTAAAAGAACCATAGCTGAAACTTTGCCTTCTTCTTTATATCGCGCCATTTCTTCATTCTTTGCATCTTGAAGCATTTTGCTTACACTTTCAACTGAACCATGCTTAAAGTTATTTGAAAAACTTTTACCAGAGCCAATGCCAGAAAGAATTGCTTGCTTACACAGTCTTTCAATTTCGCGCTCGGCAAAAGAAAATAGGTAGCGGACAACTGCTACGTCCGACTTTCGACCAATAATCTGAATTTCGGCATTCTGATTAAAAGAACGGTTGCCTTGGCGAATAACAACTTTACAATCGTTTGGATGAGCAATTCCAACCGCCAAAGAAACACGCCAATTAGAGATACTTTTTGAAGAATAAAGAGAAGAATCTCCTGCAAAGTACTGAGCTTCTTCATCTACGTTATTGTTAGCGGCCTCTAGTTCAGCTTGTTCAATGCGATGCTTGTCCATCAACCTTTGAGCTTGAGCCGCTGCGGTTGCTGCCTCTGCTTCTGTTGCACCCTTGCCTTCTGCTAGATTTAGAAGTTTTTGAATCTTTTCGATAATTGATTTATTGCTCATTTGAATTTATTCCTAATCGTACATGTATGCGTGTAGAAGCATCAAGCTCAATACTAATGTAACCACTTATGACTTCTTGTCAACATTAAAATTTACATATGTTTTGTTTGATTATTTAAGATTTGCAATAACAACAAAGGCAACGATAAGGAGGAACCAAAACCAACCTCCGCCACCTTCTTCTTCAACCACTTCTTCAACAATAAATTTTTTACCCATTTTTAATTCCTTTATAAAAGACAATAAGGCTCCCAACTTCCTTATTTAAGTGCGGCCTACGACAGCACATGTAAATACGTACTTGCCACGCTTACGCAATCATAATCTTGGCTTCAATCAGCTCCCGGCGATCTGTCCAAGTATTATGATCCACACTCCCCACAATATTATTATAATCACTTTTTAATAATTATCAAGTCTTTCTTTAAGCAACCATTGGCAATCGAACCACAAACCCGCTTTTATCCGTTTGTGCGCGTCCCTTTGCTTTAAGACCTACAATGCAGCCCTTGGGGTCTAGGAATCGAAGGTCGTCCTCATCCCCGCTTACTACGAGCTTTCCCCAATACTCTTTCGGCATCTCACCACGAAAAACTACGGCTACATTGCCACCACGATCCAACCATTCTCTTGCTTGTTTTTGATTAAGTTCAGTTTCTGCGCGTGAAAAAGTAAGATGATAGTTATCAGGAGCATGACGATCATTGTATTTTGTGTAATCGAAAAAAATCTGATCGGAAAACTTTTGAGGAATTCCAAAGGCCTCCCAAGGAATATCACTTGTTAGATTAAGACGAAATGCAGGAGTCAAACGCATTTTTCTTGCATGAATAATTGCCTTCTCAATATCAAATTCTAAAGTACGAAGAAACTCAGGAAGATCTTTCCAAAAGAATTGAGTCTTCCTTGAGCGTGACTTTTGAACATTAGGGTAACTGCCATTGCCAACAGTATTCAAGCAACTCCTTAGACAGCCTGAGGTGGCCCTGGCGCATACTTTACCAGGGAGCAAATGAAGGCCGAAGACAATATAGCCTCGATCACGGCCCTTCATGATTTTTTTGTTATTGGTTGTAAGTAGGTCAAACATCTTGCTCATGATACTAACATAATCACCCATAAACCAATGTCAACCCTTTATCAGTCTTATTTTAATTTAGGAATTTAGTAAATTTCTTTTCGTGGGCTAGTTTGGTCAAGTAAAGAACCCAAAGTCGATTGCCATGAAAAAGAGCAACATGAGTGCCAAACGCATTGCTTGAGCTTACATGTCCGTCACTTGTTAGTTCGTCAAAGTTATTTTTTACTTTAGTAATAATAGATTTGACTTGGCGATCATTAACTTCTTTTGCTTCTAGCTCATAGCCGCGATCTTTTGAAGCCTCATCAGCGTGCTTTGAAGCATAGCGGTGATTTCCAGAGCACCCACAACAACAACACCCCCTACATCCACTGTACACACTTCGGACATCATTCACACTAATTGAATTAAGAATGTTGTTAGTCAATTTAATTTGCGACATAATATTTACCCAATCTTAAAAATTGCCAATGAGGTATATTGCAACCTCAACATACTACTAATATAATCATCCACTACAGGCAGTCAAGGGGTTATTTTGATAAAGTTTTATTTAATTATTTTGTTCTTTTACTCGTTCAGAAAAACGATCCATAAGTTTTTTAGTTGCGCTGAACACTGCATCTGCAATGTCTTTATCTACTGAGTCATAAACACTAATGTATTCATTTAATTGATCTTCTAACGCTTGATTTCCTACCTCCCTTACCGCCTCTCGAAAGCAATACCATTCAAAAGAATCAAGGGCCAACCAAGCCTTCATTACTTGAGCAGCCTCCTCTCCCCATGGATGCTCAGAGCCATAGCGCTTTGCCCATTCAGAATCACTTTCAAGCATCTCTTTATGATCTTCTAAGGTTAAAAATTCATAATACTCAAATGCTTCTTTGATTAAATCAATAGAAGGATTGTGTTGAATATTACAAAGCTCAGGGCTTGCGCCAGGACAATTCCCTGTATTATCAAGAAGGTAAAACAATCCTGCAATACAAGACTTTGCTAGCTCACATTCTCTCCCTCCTTTTCGCTGCTTTTCGCTGCTTATGTGCTTGATATTTACAAACAATCTCCTTAACTGCACTATTGGACTTGGTAGGTATGCCATCAACTCGCCAATTATTAAATAGTTCTAAATTTGTGCTTGACTTTGACATTGCTTTAATTGCTTAGGAGGTTTTTTCTGAATCATGAAACCAATCAGCCGGAAGAGTATAGCAAGTTACCCCATCTTCTTCTTGATTATCTAGATCTCCTGCACCCGGAATACAGGGAGAACATTTTCTTGCTTGAGTAGTATGCGGTGACTCAAAAACCCAAACCAAAGGAGCGCCCCCTAAGTAAGACATTCCCAGCTTCATATCATTAGTAGTTAGACCATACTCATCCTCTTCGCCTAGCCAGTTTTCGGCAAATTCCTGCTCATCTTCGTCCGTTGCATCAGGATTTTCATTTCTCCAATCAGTTAAGGCTGCGGCATAACTTAGATTTTCTCCGTAATTAAAAAATTCTTCGAACACCCAATCTTTTAGATTATTAAGAGCAACAACACCATAAGCAATTCCAGTTTCGGGGTTATAATTAGGCATCTTTATCTTCTTTCACTTTTAGAATAATAATTACAAACCGCGATTAGCGCTGCGGACTGTGATACTAATATAATCACCCATAACTGCCTGTCAATGGGTTTTTAAGAATAATACAGATCTATATCTATGTAGAACGATGATTCTATTTTATTAGAACGGCCATTCTACTTTTGTAATCTTTTTGAATCCGCTTCTGGTTGTGTTAAGCAGCCCAAGCTTTTCAACAACACTTTCCGGGGTGGCTCCAGGCTTAGACATTTCACTCTGCCAAACGGGACTGGCCTCTAACGCCGAGGCTAAGATCTCTACAGCTCCAGGCTGCTCCAAATCCCTTCGCATTTGATTTTGGTCGCGCATAGTTTTGGCGACTTTATAAGCAAAACCACCAATGAGCAACTTGCCGGCCCAATCTATTTTGTAATCTTTAAACATTTTTTTGCCTCTTTCAAGATTAAAAGCAGCATATCTTTGAAAGAATAGATATAACTAATTATATAGGCCAATGTAGCTCAATAGGCAGAGCAGGACATTTGTAATGTCAAGGTTGTAGGTTCGATTCCTATCATTGGCTCTACTTTTATTTATTCAGCTAATTCTTCTTTAATTTTTTTCGCAAATGTTGTTGCGAGTTTTAAATTATTTGAAAAGATGGATGCTTGTTCTGGATTGATTGGCTCTAGATCTAACCAATCAACAGAAACATTCCACTTTTGTTCGTTATAATCATATGCCGCTGTTACTTCAATTTGGGGAGTAAAGTACCAAGTCATTGCAGTACGATGTCTACCAAGCCCCATATCTGTATAAGGAACTTTCCATGAATCCACTGTATCTTTTAAAGTAAGAAGAGTATGCATGGATAACGAAACTTTAAACGATTTTGCTACTTTTTGAAGCTTGCTCATGTTTATTATATTATTTTATTGAGCGTAATAGTTAAATCTAATCATTACCCGCAGTGCCGTATGTATCAATCCAATCTAGAAAATCTTCCACAGGGGTTTCTGGAAGAGCCCCAACACGCATTGAGCCATAACGTCGATAGCAATTGTATAGCCTCCCCTCACCGTCTTCAAACGTCCACTGACACTCATCATAGCCCTTGTCAGGAGCAACCCACCCATCCAATGAAGGCTGAAAGAATGTTTCAACAATGGACTGCTGTTTTGAAGAAAGAATATTTCTTAGCGCTAATCCAATTATGTTTGCGTTTTTGATTAGCTTGTATTTTTGTGTCGTGTCGGTCATGATACTAATATAATCACTCACTAGAGCGTGCCAATATAAAACACATATTTGGTAGGGCGAGAGGGATTCGAACCCTCACTTTAAGGGTTTTAAGCCCTCTTCCTCTGCCGTTGGGATACCGCCCCATATTATTATTTTACGTTAATTGCAGTTGCAGCTTTGAGCAAAGCATATGCCAACTCTTCTGCTGAGCCTGCTGCGTATACCAATTTCGCCATATCCGCATATATTGCTTTCTTAATTATTTAATTTATCTCTCAATTTGCTCCGGCTGTTGGACTCGAACCAACGACCTAGTGGTTACTTACTACTACAGCTTTCACTGCCACAAAAGTGTTTGTAGTCTGGACTATATCATCACCCTCGGCTTTACGTTAGGGTGTCCGGCGCTAATGTGGTAATTAAGAGGACTTTACCTCTCCACTAGCCTCTGCACCTTCCAGCGGTGTACTGCTGGCTTGGCTCAGGATTAGCATATCTGCCACGCAAACTTAGCCTTCCCTGAATTCACCGGATTTACATCATAAAGTTTCCTCCATGAGCTGCTAACTCACAGCCACTTGCTCTACCAACTGAGCTAAGCCGGAATGGTGTGCCTCTAGCTACAATAACCAACTTAGCTATCTTGCATGTCGGAGGCACACTTAATTTTATTTAACAAAAAAACTTCTCTCGAAATAATTAATATGTGGGCTTAAAAATAACTATTTGATAAAATATTAATAATTACAAAGCCATCACAAACGTCTTGTAATTGTTCGTGTAATATAATCATGTCGATACAAAGGTCAACATCTTCTTGCTTGCTACCTTAAGCTCTTGGTTGGAATCACCGCAACAGCGCCAACGATAGGTTTTCCAGCCAAAATCGTTGCAACTAGATTAATCCTAAGTCGTTTTAGCAGGCCCTCTTCGTTCACGATCATCATAAAATCATTATCTTCTTTCACAGGAACAAGCTCAATTAGACCGCCCACAGCATTCTGAAGTACTTTCAAGCCGTAAGAGCCATCATCATTATCAGGCAACATTTCTGTTACGCCAATGGCTTTGGTCGCATCTTGAAAGAACTCATCAGGGCTTGTCTCTGGGCTAATCCTAAGTCCGTGTGCGTATGTGCGGCTAGTTGCTTCCATTGTGATTACTTTAAATTCTTTTTTCTGTTTAACAAAAACTGCTTAACGGTAATATCTTCTTGTTTAAATTGTTTTACCGCATATTTAAATTGCTTTGACTTTCCTGTAAATATAAAGCCGTTGTTGTAAATATTTAAAATAGCTTGATTTGTCATTCTTCCATCTTATACAGGACGTGCTTTAGGTCAACTTTTTGCCATTTATCAGGAACTCCCCATCCTTCAGGAAGAGGCTCGCAGCATGAAAACTTCCCTGACAATTCATTGGGTGAACATTTTATACATTGAACGTAAATATCACCATAATGATTGGTTGAAATCCATGCAACATAACCGCAGCTATTGCACTTATATCGCTTTGCTTTAATCTTGCCAGTTTTTTTAATCACGGATCTTGCAACCTTAGATGAGCTGATTGAACCCAGCCCACAAGCTTCTCCGGCTCAAAAGAATTAAATGGGGTTTCGAACTTTACCTGAACCTGAAATGCCAGCTTGTTGTAATCAGTAGCAACAACGACTCCGGGCGCATTGTCATCGGTATGAATAACTCTATCATTTACGGAAAACCTCATGACATACCTCAATTCAACATCCTCTCATTTTAACGAATTACGATCCAGCCACCCTTGGACTCTACGTAACAAGTTCCCACATTTGAGTAAATACAACAATAAACGCGACGCCACCTATTGTTATCAGGTAATTTAACCATTTTAGAAGTTGGAATCTTCTTGCCATACCCGGTCCTTGTGTAACTAAGGCCTTTTTCTTGCCACCAAAGAGGCTCTTCCTTGCTTTCGAGTTCAGACAAGTCGTATCGCTTAATAATGTTCTTCTTCATAATACTAATATAATCACTCACTGGGTGGCGTCAAGTGTTACCGCTAAAATATTTTATTATTAAAGGATACGTTTTTCTTTTCGTCCATGCAGTTCAGGGAAATGAACCTTCCATGTTTTTCCTGTTTTTAAATCAGTGGCAAGCGTATCCCACACCCCGTCTGGATTATCGCCGGATTGCCCTGGTATAGCCGAGCAATAACGACAACTGCATCGATCATCGTCTGCCCCATGGCCAAACTCGCTCTTAGGTAGAGGATTAAAGCCCGTGTTATTAAAGACACAAGCGTAGGATACACCGTCAACAACTTTTGGCTCTAGCTTCATTTTTTTCATCCTAACAAGTGAATTGAACAAAAGACTCATCTTTAAGCTGCTCTTGAAGATGATCAATAATACAATCAATGCTCTCAAGCGTCTCTTTAATAGTAAACTTCTTCTTGGCCTTTTGCCACTCAATAATTTGATCTTTAAGATCTTGAATCCGCTCTTGCTTCATAGCATCGACCAAACAGGCTAGTGGTTTTGTTGTCTTTATCATCATGATACTAATATAATCACTCACGCATACGTGTCAATAGTGTACGTGCTCTTTTTTCTTAATATTAAATTTGTTATTTAAATAATCCAGCCTCATGCATGCTCACATGCTCATCTTCTGTTAGGACAATATGATCTAAAAGTTTAATTCCTAAAATTTCAGCCGCGTTTTTAACTCGTTTTGTAAAATCAATATCGCTTTGAGATGGCTTTACACTTCCAGATGGATGATTGTGCCCCAAAATAATTCCTGTTGCTGCTGATAGGACCGCCCCTCGCAAGACATCAGATGCAGTTACGCCACACGATCCCAAACCACCTACAGCTACAACTTCACAACCTACTGGATTAAGTTGATTATTACAGTAAACAATGGAAAGCACCTCACGATCTCCGCGCTCTGAACAACACAATTGGCGCAAAACATCAACCGCAATACTTGGAGTGTTAACGCTGTACTTACAACGCTTTTCTCGAACAAGCTTTACTCTATATCGTGGCAATGCATATTTCATACTTCAAAACTTTCAGCAGGAGACAAGGTTATGAATTCAATAAGATCTTCAGAGTCTTTTTCTTCAACCCTTTCATTTAAAAGGTAATCATTAATATTTTCCAAATCAATTGTCTTAGATGAAAAATCAATATTTGAAATACTTTGAAACTTAATAATCATTTAATTACCTCAACCTCTTCGCCTTTTTCATTAACGTAAACAAGGCGTGATGCATTCTTAGAGCACGGGAACAAGCAGCCGCCATAGACTGGGTTTGAAAAATAACCCATCAAGCTGGTTAGGGGCTTTGCCGTACCGCTCTTGTCGAGTCGCGCTTTCTTTACTGTCGCCTTCATACTACTAATATAACCACCATGAAGGATGGCGCAAGGGCAATTTCTGACAAAAAACTCTATGAAGTATTTCTCGCCGCTTTGAAGGTGCTCCACACAGGCGGAGGTTTCCTCATCTCGAAGGCGACTGAGAAAAACTCGTAGGGCCGCCTCCGGTGAACTTGCCTTTATTTCGTCAGTTAATTGAACTTGGTATGTTTCTTCTGCTTCCATTATTTACACTCCAGCCAGTTGTCCCCATACTTGCTCGACGTTTCCAAGGGAACCGCCAAGTCAAAGTCAAAGGGGTGCATCTTTATTGTTTTAAAAGTTTTGGTGGGTCCACTCGGATTCGAACCGAGGGCCTACTGGTTAAAAGCCCGCAGCTCTACCGACTGAGCTATGGACCCTTACTGCCGGCCTTGGGGCGCCACCTGCGCCCCAAGGCCAACCTATCAAACTTTGTAGATGGCTGAATACCATGAAGTGCATTGCTCGGCGTAGTAGCCAATTTCAAACAATGCTTCAGTCATTTCCTCAACTGATTTATAATCCATGTAATCCATGTTGAAGTACCGTGCATGGTCGCCGCCGTCATGAACCACGATCAACTCTGAACTTGTACCATATTGCTCCCCTCGGTCCTCCCACTCTTCAACTGAGTAAAACGGTCGGCAGCCTCCAGCCTTGGCTCCCTCAAACAAAACGCTCACGATCTTGTCAGCGATCTTTTTTTCAGTTCCTTCAAGATGTGAGGTGTCAAATTTATCGTGGAATTTCATAGTAATCTCCTTGCGGTTTAGCTCCTCGCTACAATACTAATATAATCACCCAATCAATGATGTCAACACCCAGCCGCCTTCTTTTTTCTTTGGCAGGTGATTTCGCAAGCTAAAGAAAAGCTCACAAATCTCAAGGGCATCATTTTGTTGTTTTGTTAGTTTTGTGCAGTCAATATGGCCTTTTTCATTTTTAAAGGTTTCTACAATAACATCGGCAAGGCAGTTCTTTGGCTCAAATGAAATAAAGTTCTCGCTGCAATAATCAAGAAGTTTGCAATCAAGACGAAGCATGTAATATCGAACGCTTTGAACTTCCCAGCTTTTTCCTGTTTTAGCAAGAACTCCAAAAGGCTTCCCAGGAACATCATCGTAATCGAAATAAACCCCTACTCCTTTTTCTTGCTTATATACAACTTGACCCTCCATGTCGCCGCCTTCATAGTCCATGGCAACCAAGCAATTTTCAACTTTAGCAAAAGCCTCATTGCATCGGTCAAGTTTACGCTGATAAGCATCGCTCCTTGGCCTCGTTGACCATGCGCTCGACCGACCGCTGAACCTGTAACAATAGACAGGGCCACGAAGGGTTTTGACAGGCCGAGTTTTTCGCAGTGTATAGATGTATGTTCCCATAGTGCTCTCCTTACACTACTAATATAATCACTACATGCCCTGCGTCAATCCCATTATTGCTTTTTTCTTATTATTAATTAAAAAGCTTTTGACCTCACATGCAGGCTTAATTCGTTTAAATTTACAGATGTTTTAATTACTTGATTATTAAGGTTAACCCAAACATTAACCTCTTTGTTAATCATAGAATTAAAAATTTCTTTGGCGGAAAGAAATGCCAATCCAATATTAGAGCCCCAATTAGGATGCCCAACTTCAACCCATTTCATTATTATTTCTGCCTCCTGTGCAGATCAATATAGTATAAACATAATCACTTTAATGCAAAAAGTCAAGATAATATAAAATGCTTATTTAATCTGATCCTTCTTCGTCAGATACAATATTGTAACAATTGCAATTTTTAAATTGAGATGATTCGCCGCTTATCTCTTTTAATTCAATAATTACAGGCTCTCCCTGCCTCTCACACTCTTCATGAACAATCCTTCCAAATTGAACGGCATTTGATTGTACCCAAGAGCCGTTCTTCCATGCCACATATATAATCCACATAATAAGTCCAATTATAATAATTAATAAGAAGTCTTGCTTTAAGGTAATCTTGCATTAACTGTATATTAAATTATTATAATTGAATCTTATATTTATATTTTACGAATAATCACTCTAACCTGTAAACAATGTCGCTTGTAATCCGCCTCACGGCTTGAAGTTTTTCTGAGACGAATTTTACATCATTGGGCTGATTCTCTTCAAGAAGAACCAGCATGTTAAAGAGATCTTCATGTATTTGATTATACAATGTTCGAATATCTGATTTCATTTAATAACCTATTAAAGATTTATTTATAAACATATCACTTGCGCTTGGTACCCTCGGCAGGATTCGAACCTGCGACCATCGGCTTAGCATACTAACTACAGCTTTCGCTGCCAGCCGAAGCTGTTTGTAGTCTGGACTATCTCTTCACCATTTCAGGCGCAGCACGTATAGTCTCTACGGAACCTCACGATAATCAGAAGCTAAGTTTACACTTTTCTTTTGATTATTCTTTGGAGTCTCTACCCTAAGCGTAACGCTTTTTCCAAAATCAGATGGGTTAAGATAGTAACAATTATCAGTCTGAGGACAGTAGATACAATAGATGTCTATAAAAGATTTATCTACTGGCACTGTATGAGTGCCGTTTTTATCTGTCCAACAAGAACTGAACTTAACTTCTAATCTACCATTAGAAGCATCACGATACTTAACCTGAACAGTTTTAAACTGTCCATCTTTCCATAGAACCAAATCAAATGGCGCATGTTCTGTTTCTGGACTAAGTGTTAAGTAACCTTTCTGAAAAAGGTCACACTTAGCCTTTAAGACTCCTAGATCACCCTTGTTTTTAGTATGATGATTTATCATGGTGGCATTATTTTACCATAAGATCAACATACGGATTAATCGTAAGTTTCCACGGGATTGTCATCAGCACTACCTGTTAAGAGTTCCCCGTTATGGTGCTGTCCGTTTTATAGGTTTCTGTTTTCCTATAAAGGCTCCTATGTAGCAGCAGAGTTGCTGCAATGCTAAAGGCCACTGCTCTATCCGGCTGAGCTACGAGGGCGTGATTTTTTTTGATTTCCTTCCTTTCAATTGCTCTCGACAAATCAAGATTTAAGAAAAAGACCTGTCTAAGTTATTAAATTTACTTCTAAACTTTATAATTAAATGGCGGTTGAACATTCGCCCACTTAAAAAAAGCATCCATCCAACATGTGTGTCCAGGCATTTTATCCCAAGTCACATTTACTTCTTTAAATTCTTCCTTCGTTAGCACCTTTTCAATAAAGCCAAGCACTCCAGGACCAAAGCCATGCTCATCAGCAAAGTCTTCGCTCATCTTTTTTGCAGTTAAGATGATTTCTTCAACCCTCTTGTTCTTTACAATCACCTGCATCATTCCTGCTCACTTTCTTCCTTGCGCAATTCAGACCAATCCGCCCACGCGCTCAAAAGCGGCTCTTCTTGCTCAATCGAATCAAAAGACCACATGTCAATAGAAATGCCGTCACCGTTTACGAGAATACCTACATCGCCAGACACTTTACCATCGGGGCTTGTTACTTTTATCCAAACTCGACCGCCCTCGCTCTCAGATAGCTTGTACTCGTAAGCAGAAACTTTTTCAATTTTACAGCTCATTTTTCCTCCGTAATACCAACATAACCATACAAGTACAGATGTCAAGCTCTATAATGCATTGCTCTATAACTTTATTTTGAAATTGGCGCTTTTACGCAATGTCCTTTTTCGCATTTAAGATTAACTTTTGCGCAAACAATCCCGGCTCCAGGAATAAATTGATACGTTTTAAAGTGCCAGTCCTTCACCTCATTTGGAAATACACACACGTCCGCAGTTACCGCTTGTGACTTAGAACCCGCACACCCGCACACAAGTAGCGCTATAGCTATGCCCCTCATAATAAACTCCTAAACTAGATAATTAGGTACTTTTTTCCAAAACTCACAAACAACTTGCTTTTTCTTTACATCCATCGACTTAGCAATCTCACTGTTTAAAAACAACTCCCATGCTTCTGATTGGTAATCAGCTCGAATGTAAAACCCACCAACGTCACTTGCTTTTTGACTTCCGCTGATAATTGCAAACCTATATTCATTCATAGTAAAACTCTTGTCTTTGATTAAAATGTTTAAGGGCGAGGGGGCGAGCTTAACCCGCCCCCAGGGTTATGCTCTAATCATCACCCCACTCTTCAATAACTTCATTGTGATTTTCGTCTAGCTCCATAACCACATCCGGCCTCACAAACGTCTTGTTGTAGTCAATCTCGGGCTCATATTCAGGATCGATTGAAAGATTTCGCCCATCGCTTAGTCGAATGTTCAGAGTTCCCCATTTTACATAAAAACCCTCCACATCTTTCGCCCAAGAAAATTTATGATCTTCTTCGAGCTTTTGAACATCCCACTCAACATTCACACTGTACTTCGCGTTTAAAAACATCACTTGACGATTTTTCGCATTCATAATAAACCTCTTAACTTTGGGCGATTTTAACCAATTGATTAGAATGTTTGAGGGCGATCTTTCTAGCTCGCTCCAAATGATGTCCCGTCAAGTGCCGACCGCTTTCTACCCACTTAGCATAATAACCGCCCTTTCTCGCAGCCCAAGAGCAAAAGCCTTTGTTGTTGCTGTGGCGCGTCTGGTCGTCTCGCTGCTCATCCTCCGTCTGCAACTTGAACAGAGCAACCATAGCCCGCTCAACAGCTCGGGAGGATGTATGCAACAAAGTATCAATCTTGTCTCGGGTCCAGGTGGTTTCTGTCTTGTTCATGATACTAATATAACCACCCAGACCCCTCCGTCAACCCCTTTGATTGGGAATTATTCTTTTAGATTAACAAACATTTTCGCGCGCCCACAATGAACAAACATGCGAACTTCTTTTGCCTCATAAACTGGTTTAAGAAGATCTCTGGTAACAAAACTTTCAAATTTATAAGGATTGTACGTGACTTCTACCCAATCTTTATCTTTTAACAATTCCTCAAATGTTTTAAAAGTTGTTTCTGGGCCAACTTCATTCCATTTAAAACGTTTCCCACGCACAAACGCATGAACGTTCTTTACTTTTTCTTTAAGTACTTTCTTCCTTCCAGCGGGTTGAACTGCGAACTTAACATCTCTTAAATTCACAACTCGCGAATGGTCCACAACTCGACCACGCTCAGGGCCAGACAAAGCACGAACCGAATAAGTATCTTTATGCAGATTCCAGTAAACTTCTACGCGCGCACTCATGGCTAACTCCATTCTATATGAGTAAAATCATTCTCTTTTGCCCAATCAACCAAATTAGACAACAAGTTAATCTTTTCAATCAAGTAGTTTTCATCAATTCCATGCTCAACCATACGCACAGGACGCATCTCAATCACACCATCTCGCATGCATGGCTTTCCATGAACAATTTTTTGCTTACGCACATGCTTGGATAGATGGTTCGTATTGTTTGATTTAATCTTTGCCCGGTTAATAAGAGCCATCATCTCAGAAAGACTCAACTCACCACAAAGATCTTCTGAATCAATATCCAAGCTCGCAAGCACACGCCTACAGTTGGAATTTGCCAAGTTAAGCTCTTTCTCATCTGAAGAGCGAAAAATCTCCCAATCACGAACCTTACGGACAACAACTTTTTTGTCAATTGCTTTAAACACAACGCTCATAACTATACCCCCTCACACATCATCGAATTCATCTTGAGCATCTAGAAACTCATACTCACGTGTGTATGACTCAGGCTTACACTCATTCTCCACAATTGAGTAATAACAACTACCATGAGCCCTATACTTCGCCTTGGATTGAACCGCCTCCGAAAAGCTATCAATTGGACCATCAATTGCCTCAGCAGATTGAATCCCCCGAACCATGCCAAGAATAGCATCATCACGCTTCTTCATTATCCAATACATTGCTGCCCCTTCAAAACTAATATAACCACTTTGGATAGTGAGTCAAGGTGCGTGCAGGCCTTTTTACCCACACGCACCCACATGTTCTCAATTAAACAACTTCTACTCGCTCCAAACCACCCAGCTTAATGATAGGCTTTTGCTCATCCAACAAAGTCAAAGTAACGAACCGACTCACAGGCAGACGCTTACGCATCAACTTCTTCGCAATTACTTTTGCGCTTGACTTGCTTGGAGGTACAGGACCGTTTTTTGCTGGAATAATAACTTTCTGGGAGATCATTAGTCCAGACAAGTAGATCGAACCAGGGACAGGCGCCTTTCGATCTTCTGGATTGCACTCTCGGCATCCACAATCATCCGACAAGTCAGAGGTGCAAAGGTAAACTTTTGAACCACGAACAACTTTATCGTCAACAATTAGTTGTTCAAAAACATGATCGTGAGTTGCCTTGTTTTCTCCGCGTGAACTCAACACCAAAGACTCACGCAATTCTTCTCGGGCAAGAAGAACATCCTCAACCCCAACAAGCTCACCTGTTTTTGAATCACGAAGATCACGCTCATGTGCTTCCGTAAGAATCTCCGAATTAGAAAGATTGTCCAGAACTTTGACGGACCTCTCACAAAGCGAGAGGTAAGAGAATCCGGTAATCATGATGATCTTGCTGCGATCATCTCCAAAGATCTTCTTGCTTTCTCCCCTTCCTCTTGGCTTTCCTTTCTTTGTGTATTCGACGCTTGTAAACACAGCGCCTTTGGCCTGATTCGAAATGTAATCTTCAAGTTTCATTAGATCGGGCATGGTTGACTTCCTTTCTTGTTATGACCGTTTGCTCCCGGTCACAATACTAATATAATCACTCAAGCCGACCTGTCAACCGATCCGTCAAAAAAAACCAAACCAATACGCACGCATGTTTTTGATTGAGAAAAAAAACTCAGCCTTTGAACACTGGACAAGTCCTCACACGCGCGCATATTAAAACAGCCCTAAGAGCCCTCGGAGGTTTTCTTTGATTAACATCTTGTTCTTCTTTTTGTCAGGACAAGTCCCGCAACCTTTCTCCTTTTTTTTCTTTGAAAGAAAGAAAGAAAGAAAGAAAGAAAGAACCTACCTTTTTCTCAAAGAAAAAGAATTCCTTTTTTCTTTGAAAAAAAGAAAGAACCTTCTACTCCTTTTTTTTCTTTGAAAAAAAAAGAAGGTATTGGAAAACTACGTTTTCCAACCTCGCCCTGACACACACATGTGCGTCAGCCCTTTTTGCTGATTAAAAAAAAGGCAAAAAAAATTAAACAAAAAAAAAGACAAAAAAAAAGCTCCCCGCCGTAGCGGGGAGCTTTTTTCTTATTCGAGCATTGATTCGAGGATGTTGGAGCCAAGCTGCTCCGACTCGACGCCCGCCTCGGTTGCCTCGGGCACGCTCATGTACTCGCTCGTTCCATCGGCCAACATGACCTCGACCAGGTATTCCACTGTTTCGAGGTGCTGGGCTGCCTTGGCAGCCCGCGACCCATACATGGCCTCCAGCCGGGTCGTGCCTTTACGGGTGCCTCGCTCGCTGCCGTCCACGTGCCTGTCTAGCAGGAACGTGGCTGCATTCCAAAGCGTAGCAAGGTTCTGACCGTCCCCGATTCTATTGATCGGATTGGCCATGGCTTGCTCGAACTCAGTCACGCGCTTATGATATCGCGTGACCGCGTTTTTTGAAGCGTCCTCGCCAACTGGCGAGATGAACGTATCGAATGCCGTACGCGCTTGCGTCCACGTCAGGCGCTTGCTTGTCGTTTCGAGCAACGCTGCCATACTGCCGCCTTCAGCGACGATCTTGGGCAGCGCATCCTTAATCGCACGGACCTTGCCATCAAGCCCGCGAGTATGTTTGATCTTGGCCCATTCCGCGCCATCTTGGTCAAGCGCGGCTTTGAGCGTGTTTGCGCACACGACTCGGATCGACGTGCCGCCCATGCAAAGGCGCAGCGAGCCGTCGAAGCTATCGGCAATGGTTAGGTACTGATGTACCCCGCCGATCTCTCCAAGGGAAAAGACGGCAACCTGGCGCTTGCCGTCGTGCAAGCTGAACATGCCAGCCGGCTTGGCTCCGGCCAAGGTGGCAGCTATGCAAAGCTGCCGGAAGTCTTCAGGAAGGAGCGGGTTATACCGCGCCCCATTAAGACCCACCACAATGGGCGGGGCGGTGTCGTAAAGCGCAATTAGCGCTTTTTTGTCATCGGCTTGGATCTCCAAGCCGCCATCGGTCACAAAGACCGGCGTGTGAACTTCCAACGCGGTAGCTACCGCGTTGAGTCTTGTGCCATGGGTGAACATCTGCTCGCCTGTCTGGCACTCCTCGTCTGGAATTAGGGTTTCAGCGCCGTGCCACGTCCGGCCAGAAGATTCGACGAAAAAACCACGATTGAAACATGCAGGCATAATTGACTTCTCCAATATTTTTTGGAATCGGACTGTCCGACTCACTACTAATGTAATCACGCTACTTGGAACGTCAAGGACTTTTGTTTAATCCTTGTTTTGTCTCGCCCCGTTCACATTGTTAATATAATCACGCTGCTCCCCTTGTCAATTATTCAAACGAAAAAAAGCCCGTTTTGCCGCTTTTTTCCAAAAAGCGCCGAAAACTGACAAAAAAGGAAAGAAAGCGCCAGATCCCGCGAGTTTCTGAGAAAAGCTCCCGGCAATATTGCGCGCCCGCTCCGCGTGGCCCCGGCAAAACCCCACTTATGGCTCAAAATAAGCCCAATATATCCAATAAGCCCAATATATCTAATATATCTAATATATCTAATATATCTAATATCTCTAGCGTAGCTTTATATTAGCGTAGCTTTAGATTGACACATCTTTATATTGAGCAAGGTGGCTTTACTTTGATTTAATAAAAGGGGCGGGAGAATAAACAGGAGAGAATAAGCAAGGGAAATAAACAGGAGGGAGAGGTAAATAGCTAAATTGAATTGAGCGAAGCTTTATATTATTGAATTGAGCGTAGCGAAGCTTTACATTAGCGAAGCAGCTATTGAATTGGGGGCAAATAAAAAAAAGGCGGAAGAAAATATATTTACCTCTTTACCTCTTTAGCGTAGCGTAGCTTTATATTAGCGTAGCTTTATATTAGCAGAGAAAACCTGTCTTTACTTTAATCCTTTCCCTTACCTCTATCTTTACCTTAGAGAAGCTTTATGCTATCTTTTAATTTATAACCATGCAAAAACAAATAAAAAGAATAGATAAGTTTATATCTTCTTCTGTACCTAGAGGATTACATATACCTTTAGGACTTATATTGGGATTTACATTAAGCTTTGTTTTACTTACTCTTATAAAAGCAGCTTTACATTAGCGAAGCTTTACATTAGCGAAGCAGCTATTGAATTGAATTATACTTATTTGAGTTTCTTTTTATTTATATTTTGCGCCCGAAAAAAAGGGAGATATTTAAATATATGATTTCAGCTATTTATAATAAATTATCCCAATTTGACCCACTATTTCCCATTATTTCCCACAAAGATCCACTTTAACTTTAATATTGGCAAAAAAAGGATAATAAAAAATTTAAAAATAATACTTATTGTCATTATTAAAAATAACAGTGAAATGGGGATAAAAAGGGGAGCGCTTTATACTCCTTTAAAATAGCTCTGCATACTTATAGAATGGGGGCGCTTTTAAGGAAACAAATCCTCATCATTCTCTAAGTCATTGTTTTCTGGTATTTGATCAATCTTATTCACCCAAGCATAAGAAAGAATGAAGCAAAAAAGAGTCATGATGGCAATTAGCAAAGAAGAGCTAACCCAGATTAAATCATTGTAAATAACTTGATTTTGTTGCAGCGGCATATCAAACTCGTGTCTTTTGCAGAATAAAATAATAAAGCGTGATGGCGGAAAATAAAACGAGGAATAACTTTATCACTTTGAATGTAAGCGGAGGCACATCAATCCTTATGCTTATGATGGCTTGAATCAATGAAGGCTCCGGCTATCATTAAAAGTCCGGCGAAAAGACTAAGGGTGGCGCTCATATAAGCTTTCTCATACAAATTAAGAGCCGTCTCAAGAACATGAATGGATCCATGTATTCCTAAAGCCCAACGAATAAATTTATGAAATAAATCTTTTCTCATTGCGTTCATTTTGATTGGATTTCGATGCAGATATTTTTTTCTTTTAATTTGGATACAATGTAGTCAAAGTGTATTTTGGATTGTCCGATTTGCTCTGGAGAATAAGATCCAGGTTTATTCCAAATCTCTGATCTTTGTTTCATAATTTTTGGACAGATCTTGGGCGATGACTTTTCCCATCTGACCTCCACCCAAAACCAATACCTTCTTACCCATGGTTTTATTGTCTTACATGCCAATTAATGATTGGACTGATAATGAAATAAATAAATTAACACATAAAAATAAAAACAATAAAAATAAAGCTTGCTTATCTATATTTTCAAAACCAAACATCTTGCTGATCCGCCTGACTTTAAAAACTCAGAGGTATCGACTTCAATATGATTAATATTATTTACTTGTAGCACATTCTTTAATTCGCTGGATATTTTTGTGGAAATAATGTTGTTATTTATTTTAACACCATTGCAAGCAAATCTTTTGGCATCGTCTTCTGAAATGGGGATCATCTTAAAGGGCAGCTTTTTAATTTCATCTGAATCAAAGGCGCCCGGATAATATAAGCATAATCCGTTTATTTCTAACATGCATGTATCAAGATGGTAAAATCGCTCATCCTGAAGTTTTAACGTGATGCATTTTAAATTAAGCAGTTCGGCTGTTCTCTCAACTGCTTTTTCATCACTTCGAAAACCCCAACCCGCGATAAGATGATCGTTCCAAATAAAACAATCGCCACCGCCCTCAAATGTTAAATTTTTTGATAAGGTATGTGTGTTATAATTATTTTTTAAAAACCAATCTTTAAATTGATCATGCTCCGGCTGACGCTCTGGGTGCTTAAAATTTGATATTACAACATGATTCTTGTGAGCAATTCCGGCGTTGGCTGCAAATACCATATCGGGAAGATCTTTGTGCTGATCTAAAAATAAAACCTGGACGCCAAGATCTTCAATTGTAGACCTTAACTCTTTCCATTGATATTTTGCCAGCTCTAAATTAACTGGGTCATCCGTATTCATCCATGGATTTATTGAATAATTAACCGAAAAATTTGTTGGGCGGCACATTAATATTTTCATATAATTATTTATACCGAGAGGTATAAGTAATTTTTAAATATATTATATTTTTATAAATTGAAAATATTATTTATTATTATCCTGCGTGTTCTCTTAAAATATTAAGCATGCGTCGAAGCGGTTCTGCCGCTCCCCAAAGAAGCTGATCTCCAACGCTAAATGCTCCCAGATAAGTTGGACCCATTTTTAATTTATGAATCCTTCCAATTGGTATATTTAATGTTCCGGTTGTTGCTGCCGGGCTGAGTTGGCGTATTGTATCTTCTTTATTATTATCAACTGCGGTAACCCATTGATTCGCTTGATCAATAACTTCAACAATCTCATCCAACGGAATATCCTTGCGAAGCTTAATTGTAAAAGCTTGGCTGTGGCAACGCATGGCTCCGATTCGAACGCATATTCCATCGATGGGAATTGCATTATTCTTGGTGTCAAGGATTTTGTTTGTTTCCGAGTGTCCTTTCCACTCCTCTCTTGTCTGACCGCCTTCAACCTTTCGATCAATCCAAGGAATCAAAGAAGCAGCCAAAGGAGCGCCAATCATAGAAGTGGGGTGATTATTTGATCGAATTGCCTCAGTAACAGCGCGATCAATATGCAAGACTGAACTTGATGGATCACGAAGGAGATCTTGATTATAAGTATCAATACTACTGGAAGCCAAGTGACTCATTTGAGATACAAGCTCTTTTAGCTGCTTTGCGCCCGCTCCGCTTGCTGCCTGATAGGTCATTGAACTAAGCCACTCAACCCAACCTTCTCGAAAAAGGCCGTGAAGAGAAAGCAACATCAAACTAACAGTACAATTCCCACCAATAAAGTCCAAAATGCCATTTTTGATGCCGCTATCAATGGCTTCTCTATTGATTGGATCAAGAGCAATCAATGCATCGTCATCCATACGCCGAGCGCTAGCTGCATCAATCCAAAAGCCCTTCCAACCAGCTTTTCGCAGTGGCCCTAACACCTCACGTGTATAATCACCGCCTTGACAGCTTATAATGACGTCATTTATTTTCAACGCATCTATACTCTTTGCATCATCAAGTTTGCCGCAATCCCTTCCTACGTCAGGAGCAGGCATTCCCACTTGTGAGGTTGAGTAAAACCGAGGCTCAAGACCTTCAAAGTCTTTTTCAACACGCATGCGATCCATCAACACCGAGCCGACCATGCCGCGCCATCCAACCATACCGAGTTTTTTTATTTTCATTTTTTAATTAATTGAATTTGACTTATCCGAGCGTGGCAGTCCAAGCATATCCCACGTCTCGTCACTAATAAAAGCCATACGCTTGTTCAAAATAGCATTCCGCAAATCAACTGGCTCCACAACACGCTCAACAAACAGATCGCGCACAACAACCCAGCCACCTGTTCGATAAGGATTACTCATATCACCTTTGGACTTTTCCTCATCAATGGAAATAAGAATAATTCCCTTATTCATAAATTCTTCACATTTGTCACAATGATTTCCTAAGCAAGTATTAGTAGGCGCCTTCCAATCCAATTGACCCCTCTGAGACTGATGTCCAAATAAAATAACGGACATGTTTTTTTGACACAAAAAACATATTTCAACGCTAGGATTTACACCATGACTAGGGCTGAGGCGTATACTTTGATTTAATTTTTTTGTTTTGTACATTTATCGCATTTATTTCCGAGGCAAATGCGTTTCGGGGCTCTCACCTCACGCATAACGCCGTCTTCTGCTTCTTCGTAAATAAGACCAAGAATAGCTATGTCCATGCCCTGCTGACATCGCTCACACACTTCTATGCTTGAATTTACGCCATACACTGGACTTAATTGGACCTCACCTCGAATGTAAGATCCTTTATATACTTTCCAAGTCTTCATTGCTCATACTAAATTGGGTTTAAGCGATCAAGGCCAGATCACTTAAACCCAATTTATAAATTTATACCGAAACTAGCTACCCTGAGAGTATATTTTGTTAAACTTATCTCGAATCATCCAATCGTACTTAAAAGGCTTTGCGTGCTTTACCACATGCCCCATCGCCTCTTCTGCGGTTTTAAAGCTCCCACGGTAACTATTTTTGATATAAACTTTAAACATTTTAAATGTTAACCTTTATTTGATTATTTAACAACTTACCTTTGGCTAAATTTTAAAATAAAGCCATGCATAACTATAAAGTAAGAATCAAAAATCAAAAGTCAACTAAATGTTTAAAACACATATGACAATTTTAATTTTATTAAATGAAAATTAGATAGGAGAAATACTCTTGGCCCTCAAAGCATTGCCTTCCTTGTAAGCGCTCACTAAAATAAAGAGGCCAACAAGACCAAGAAGAACAGCTTTAAGATAGAAAGCCCCCACAATTGCAACGATAGAGAAGAAGTATGCAAAATAGCTGCTTATTTTTACAGCCCTTTCTTCATTTATATACATTCTCAAAAATGCACGCAATACCCTCCCACCATCCATAGGGTATGCCGGCACAAGATTGAAAATCCCCATGAATAGGTTTAAACATGCAAAATAAGAAAAAAAGAAAGTCCAAAAATGATTTGGAAGGTAGAAAAAAAGCAATCTTGCATTAAATAAAAATACAAGTGGTATAATAGAAATAATTGCTAGAACAAAATTGGACAACGGCCCGGCGGCGGCAATCATCATTTCCTTTTTTGGGTCAATATCCTCCGGCACATTTATCTCAGCCAGGCCTCCGAGCGCCCAAAAGTATAAATTAGAACTTTCTTCAGATTTATAAAATAAATTTGCCGCTCGAATGTGGGCGCATTCGTGAACAAATAAAGAAAACATCATTTGAAAGAAAACTATAAATGATGTGATTAAAGTAATTCTAATATCTTTCAATACTTGCAGGTAACTGCAAAAGATGAGGCCTAAAACAATAAGAAAACTAGGATGAAGGTGGATATTAACGTTTTTTAATTTTAAAATTTGCATATTTTCCGCATAATTAATAATTAGCCTTTCTGTTATGCGGAAAAATAATTAGTTTATTTAAAATAATTAATAATTAATTAAATTTTTTCATTTTGTTTAATTAATTCCTCGCGAGTTTTGGCTCCCACAATTCCGTCTGCTGTTAAATTATTTTTACTCTGAAAAAGTAGAACCTGATCTCTAGTCACCGACCCAAAGTCCCCATCAGCGCCATAAGGGTTAAGGTTGTAATTAAGATTTAAAAGAATTTCTTGCATTTCTCTAACATCGCTGCCTTTCATTGAATATTTTAGCACTCTCCAGTCGTAATCTGGCTGATCTGGCTTATCAGGATTGCAAGGCGAAGGCCCATGCGTTGATGTTCTTGGATAAATGGTATCAATAAGAGGCCCCTCGCTGGATATGATTTTACATAATTCGTTATCCTTTAATAAATCACGAATATCTGACTCACAACCATTTAAATAACATTTCTTTTTAACTAAACCTGTAATGAGTTGTGAGTAATCTGTAAATGTATCTACATGAGCTGTAGCTAAAGGTTGAAGGACATAACTGTTTTTAGAAACAGATGGGTAGGGCGAGGATGCGACATGCCATCCATAATTTGCAGCTTTTCCTTCATTTTGACCAAAAATACGGTTTGATAAAACAAAAGACTTGCCAACCGTCCACAACAAGCCGGCTCTGCCGGCCCTCTCAGACTCAATCGCTTCACTGTGCTTTACAAAACGGCTTGTGTAAGCCATTTGAGAGTCAGGCGTTTGAGTGTGAGGTTTTAGTGTAAAATTTTTACGCCTAGCTTCATCCCAAATAAGGTCACATATTTTTGCAGTAGGTAAAATACAACCAAGATGCTCAGCTATAGCGCACGCAGTCAATGCGCTTGCAGCCACACGAACAGAGTCATCAGATTGCCCAACCTGAAGCGCATCTTCAGCTACATCCATGTGAAGTAAATTATCGCCATAATTAATTTCGATAGGTGTAAAATTTAATACATAATTACCATCAAGAACTGCTTGATATATTTTATCTTCTCTTTCTTGCGTTGGTTGCTCGGGTAAAGTTTTAAGCCACTCACTTGCCTTCATAACTAGCACCTTTTCGTTTTAGAAATTATGATAATAAAATTGAATCAAGTTATATATAACGATGATTTTGGATTAAATGTTTAAGGCCCTGTATGAAATTGCACGAAGGTTATGAAAAAAGGCCCGGTTCTATATATTTTCTGGACTGTGAAGACACACCATTAACTGAAGCCGAGGCCACATACTATTTAAAAGAAGCGTGGCGGAAGATTTATGGAGAATACCCAAGCTTAGATTCACTGGCGTTATTATGGGCTCAATCAGCCGGAGAGACTGGTCGTTGGAAAAGTCTTCGTAATTACAATTGGGGTAATATAAAGCGCCTTAAGGATGGCTACTGGACGTCTTACGTTGCTGGTGAGGTTATTCGCGGACGCCATCAGATGTTTTACCCTTATCATCCAGAAACATATTTTGCAGCCTGGAAGACGGCTCTAGAGGGTGCTGAAGGTTACATTCGTTTCTTATCAACACGGCAGCGGTATAGATTAGCATGGGAGGAAATTAGAAAAGGAGATCCTGTTGCTTATTGCACTGAATTAAAATTAGCAGGTTACTTTACAGCAGATTTAGGTCATTATACTCGCGGTGTAGTAAGTCTAGTAAAAGAATTTAAAAATCGCTCTGAGGAATTAGTTACCTATCACCCTCCGATTAAAGATATAGAGGTAGAAGTAAAGATTGAAAGGTTTGAAAAAGTTAAGTCCCTAGAAGCAGGGCAAGAAGAAGAATCAAAAGAAAAAGAGCAAGTAGCATTAACTTTAAAGCCATCAATAAGAGCCCATATATTTAATTTTATTATAAATTTTATAAAAAAAATCGCCTCACTAATGAAGTTAAAATAGTAATATAACTTAATTAATGTAGGAAGAAATTATTGTAAATTAATAATCTTATTGAGGTACTTAATGGCAAATTGCAATCACTCAACATGCAGAAATCACCCAGTTTGTGGGCAAATTAACAAAATTGATGATAAAAAGCCAGGTGGCAACATTTATAAAATGGGCCAAACTCATATCCACAAAGGACATAAAGTTTTTGGCTGGCACTCAGGTGACGAATCAAGGTTTTATAATAATTTAATTAAAAATTTAAAGAATGGAACTATTATAGAAATAGGCGTTTATGGTGGCGCTAGTTTATTAGGCGTCGCTGATACCTTGAAAAAAACAAATAGTCATTTGTATGAAATTGATCCTTGGGAGAAGGTGGTCAATGCAAACGGCACTCCAATGTCTAATGAACAGCGCGACATACATAGAAATAAATTGAAAAAACTTCGCCTTCATTTAGATAGTATTATAAAAAAAGAAAATTATGACAAAAACATAACGTTAGTTTGTGATTTTGCTAGCAACTTCGCTTCACAATTCAAAGAAAAGTCAGTTGATATTGTATTTGTAGATGGCGATCATTCTTATGATTCAGTTTATGATGATATTACAACCTGGCTGCCTAAAATTAAAGATGGCGGAGTGATGTGGGGAGATGATTTTGTATGGGGCTCTGTTGCAAAGGCAGTAAAAGACTATTGTAAAAATAATAACTTAAAGTTTGAAGTAGTTTGCGGAAATCGAGCTTGGAAGATAGTTAAATAAAAAGTCATGAGTCTTTTAAATGAATATATAAAAGAACTTTCAAAAGAGAAAAGTAAAGCCGTCACCGCTTATCATGGCAGCAACGTGCCGATTAAAAAGTTTAGCAGAGAGCACGGGGCGCAAGGGGTAATGTGGTTTTCAGAGGACAAAGATAAAATCATAAGGGGGGAGAGTGGCGCTCTTTCTTCCAAATATATAATGAAAGTACAACTAAACGTAGAAAATACAGCCGGTTGGGAAGACTATGAAAAGAAGTATCTTAAACAAATTGAAGATGAAGGGTTTGACAGTATTAAGCTAGATGACGATTGGATAATATTCGAACCAAGCAGAGTTAAAGTAATTGAAATTGAAAAAAATTTTTAAAGGACATTATGAAACGCCAAAACATACTTATAAATTCAATCAGTAAGCTTGCAAGTAAATTTTTGAAGCTTGCCAAGGCTCCCAGTGGAATTGTTACGTATCATGGTACAAATGCGCGGTTTTTGAATAATATGCTTCAAGAAGGAATTCTTTCAAAAGTACCTCCAGGATCTTATCACAAAGACAAGGCAGTTTATCTAACGAATGACATAAGCCAGGCTGCAAGATACACTCTAAAAGAAGATTTACCCATGATTTTAGAGCTGTATTTATCAACACCGAAGCGGTTAAAAAAAATAAAACATGATTTGCTTGATCGGTATGATTGGGGCGACTTTGAATCAGAATGGCAGGAAGAGCTAATATATTTATCTAAAGATCTAAGTGAAGTTCTAGGAGGCTGGGAAAGAGAGATCGAACAAGCCCTTGTAACTGACAATGAGATTCATGAAATTATAGGTATGAATGTTTACAAACTTATATTATCAATAGCAAGAGAAAATAATTTAAACATTCAAGATGTAAAAAATAAACTTAAAAAACTTCCAAAAAGTGATCCAAATAATTTCTTTTTTTACATATCACATGATGGTACGCTCCAACCTACCAAATATTATTATGATTGGATGCACCAAATGAAGTATCCAACCACATTGCCTCCTTCTGTTATAAAATATGTTTGGCTGCCTGAACGTAATTTAAAAAATGAGCATAAAAATAATGCGCTAAATGCCAATCAAATCTATAGCAACTATTTGCCGGGCGATTTGGACCACATAAGAAGCTCCATAGAAAATGCATTTAAGGGTATCTATGGCACGGAGACGAGCGAGGAGGACAAAGAGCGCTTGTTAGTCGATTTAAAAGATATAAATGATGATTTTAAAGATTCAACTAAAGAGCTGTTAGAGGAAGTTAAAGGCACGGCTCCTGAGGAATTGAGCGATATTGATTATTATGAATTTATTCCTCAGGAAGGCGAGCAGGCTCTAAGCGACAATTACCTTAGATTTGACATTGATTATGTCAAATCTAAGGGAATAAGCTCAATGTTAAAAAGCTAGTCTATAAAATTCAACAAATGATTAAGAATTAATAATACAAAGAAGAAGAATAATAGAGTTAACTTAAAAATCACATATATATACAAAAAAAAGTATATTTCAAGAGGAAGAAAAAATGAAAAAATCTTCAGTGAAAAAAATTGAAAGCAATAAAGTCCACAAGCTGGCGGTAAAATTTGAAAGAAAGATATTTAAAATATCCACTCAAGAGCAGATTAGAATTTATAGAGCACAGCCTGCTTGGACAACCGATCTAGAGTCGGATTCATATGTAACTAAATCAAGAAAATTTGCACTTGATCACGCTATAACATCCTCATTATATAATGACACTGATTTTTGCATAATTATGGCGAAAGTTAACAAAGACCAAATTGAAGAGGCAAATAATCCTGGTGAATATATTTACAAGGGCGGCAAGATTAAGGCAATTCCAATTCAAGCCATTAACTCTGAGGGCGATGTGATGCCTTATTCAAAATGGTTGGAAAATGATGAGGTTGTGCTTTATCATAGAACAAGCCCGGAAATTGCTGAAGAAATAAATAGAAGCGGAGAATTTAAATCAAAAATTAAAACAAACCTTGGAAAAGAGCTTTATTTCAGCAATCGTCGTGATGGGCAAATATCTGGATACGGAGAGGGGCTTGTAGTTGTAAAAATAAACAAAAAATATTTAAATTTAGATGATCAGTTTTCAAGTGGCGAAAAGCATTACATGATAACCTTGAATGATTTTAATAATTATGGAAAAGTAGTCAGTTAATTTTATTTCCTTCGATAGGCGGGTAGATAACCAGCAAGAATTATCATATTAAAATTTTAATTAACAAAGAATTATTTAAATAATATGAAGGTCAAGAGTAGAAGCACCTATAAACTTGACCTGCATGGGCTGACCTATGAAGAGGCTGAAGGGCAATGTCATAAGTTTATCAACAAATATTGGCTATCAAATTGTGAGGGGCAAATAATAACTGGTAATAGCATTTCTATGAAAGAAGTTGTAATTAAAATTATTAACCAGTACAAATTAGACTTTCAAGTAGGCTCTTTGAACAATTTTGGAATTATTAGAGTTTGGTTTGAATGATTAGCTATAATTTGTCATTATTTTTATAACCATAAGGATTTTAAATGATTATCAATTGCAATAATATTCTAAATCTTTCAAATGTATTTTTTAAATTAGCATCATCAAATGATGATGATGATGCTTTTGTATTAAATTTAAGTGAATATGACTTGAAGGCACTTGACCCTGATAAGCTAGAAGAGGGAAAGAAAGAATATAGAATAACGGTTACACCAGAAGAGTTAAGTCAATATTTGGAAAAATCGATGAGCGACAACAATTTGTCGCCTGTCGGCGTTCGAATTATGGAACAAGTCCCAGATCTAAAAGAATTTAATAAGCTTTTAGAAAAAGCAATAAGCAATAAAGAAGAAGAAAAGGAAAAAGCAAAAGACCTACTTTCGGAAGAGCTTAGCGATCAAGAGTTCCAAGAAAGCCTAAGAAAATTTTTATTTTAAGAAAATGGTAAAACAATTAATAAAAGAAATTAAAAAGCGTCTTGTTGATTATTGGACTCTCAACATTACAAGCGCTGATTTTGTAATAATAATGGTGGTTAAGTTAATATTTTTCTCTGCCGGATTCTTAACTTGCCATTTATTTTTTTAATTTTTAAAGGGCCTTAATGTATGAATACAAAGCGGTTGTAATTAAAGTTTATGATGGGGATACTGTAACAGTCGATGTTGATTTGGGGTGGTCGGTCGTGATTAAAAAACAAAAAATAAGATTACTAGGTATCAACGCGCCAGAGGTTAGAGGCAAGTCAAAGCAAGCAGGAAAAGAGTCTCGCGATAGACTTAAAGAAAAAATTCTAGATCAAGAAATAACTCTTAAAACCTTTAAAGATAAGAAAGGTAAATACGGTAGATGGCTTGGTATAATTATACTAGATGATATGAATATTAATGATTGGATGGTTGAGAACAACCTTGCTGTAAAGTATTAAATTGTAATATTAAAACATTTATTTGTGATGAATAAAAGATTAGATCAAGCAGCACATAAAATCAATTTAAAGCTCACAAAAAGAGCCCAGGACCTTTTTTCTGAATTCAAAAAAACCGTTGATAGGCGCGGTAGTGACGAATATGACTTTAGTAATGGATTTAGCGCCTTAGTGACACGTCCATTCAAAGGGACATCCCTTGAAAAAGAGCTAAAGGGCATCTACGAGCTAGAAATATTTTCAAATGGCGACAAATGCAATGACAATGACTGCGAAGTAATAAAAGAAAATGTAATAACACCATTTTTAGAAAAATCAACTGATCCAACTGTTTATAAATTGCAATATTTAGACTGGAATGAAGTATCAAAGCTTCTTCTTTCAATACAAAGTCAAGATTAAAAAGATTAAAGGCACATATGTATAGTTTTGATAAGTTTTTAAAAAAATTACAAGAAGACACTCCTAAATTTAATATTAAATATAAGAATGAATCTAAATTCATGAAATTTTTAGGCGCTTTGTTATTTTTCAACAAAGGCTTTATGACAAAGTACGTAACTACCATTGGCAGTACTGTATATTATCCTGATAAATTATTTATTGAAAAGGAGAAGGTGGCTATAGAAATTTTAGCTCATGAGTTTGTTCATACAAAAGATTCTAACAAATCATTTTCGTTTAGTCCTTTGTATCTTTTTCCCCAAATTTTAGCACCTTTTATGTTGTTTTTTATGTTTGCTTCAATTTGGCTGGGTTTGGGTTTATTTGTTCTTTTCATATTACCATTACCGGCGCCTTTTAGAATGCATTATGAGGTACGGGGTTATACAATGTCTCTTTTTATGATAAATAAATTTTTGGTTGATCAAAATAAAGACCAGGAAGAGAGAAGAAAAGTTTTATATGATATCGCAGGCAATATAAATAAAAACTTTACCTCATTTGCTTATTACTTAATGTGGCCATTTGGTGTCACCAAAAAATTAAAACAAAATATTGACAAAATAGTAAGTAATAAAATTTTAGAAGAAGACCAAAATTATAAGTTAGCCGAAGTCGCGTTTAATTATTGCAAAGAGTAATCTTTAAAGGTTATCTAGGCTGTCTTCAACATCTTCAATGCAACCTGCAATGCATTCGGTAAAGCCGTCCGGTCCTCCCAGACAGCTTTCCTTATACTTAACCTCATCTTTGACACAAGATTCCGTTATATTAAAACACTGTCTAATTTTTTGGGCGCAAGAGTTAGCCATGTCGCCACATGCATTTCTGCAATCATCTTCACTGGCACATGTATACATCTCTTCGCACCCTTGGCAGGAATGATTGCAGCTATTGGCATTATCAAAGCACTTTTCTAAATCATTAAAGCATTGATCGCCTTCAGGGCACTTATGCTCGGCTCCTAAGCATAAATTATTTATTTCATTACATTCCCTTATACAGCCTGAAGTATCGGGAAAGCTTAAATTAAAAGAACATCCGGTAGTTAATATAATATAAATAGTAAGAATTTTTTTTATATTCATAGATCCTTATTTTTTTTGAGTTTTTACCTTCTTACCTTAATAATTTGTGATTTATAAAAAACAATCACTCGATAAAAAATAATATTAAACAATTGTTATATTTAATATTGGGGCTTTAAATAAAAAAAATTATGTTATATAAAAATTTAATCTGGCTATTAATTATTATTTCTTTTGCTATAAATTGCGCTTCTGGGGGCGAAGAAGGTGAAAATCTTCAGTCAGAGAGCGCGGGAGGGAATTCGGGAGCAAGTGAGCCTGGGTTTTATTTTGAGGACCCGGATGAGGAGCCGCCTCCTTTGATATCAGAAGTTGACGATCTTTGCTTTGTAGAAAAGATTGAAAGCACTTTAGCTAATTATGACATCATCATATTGCTTGATAGATCCGGCAGCATGGATTCCCCTTACAGATGGCAGGTTGTTATAAATTCTCTAAATATTTTTTTTGAAAACAAGCAATCCGAAGGACTAAATATTGGATTGAACTTCTTCCCTCCAGAGCCCATATATGACGAAAATTTAATTATAAAATATGAAAAAGATCAATGTGATCCAAATAGCTATTCTCCAACTCATGTGCCACTTGACTCACTTCCACAGCATGTCAGCACTTTAAAAGATGCATTGCTTAATGCGTCACCTGAGGGAGACGCAACTCCCTTGTACGGAGCACTACAAGGCACCTATTTGGCATCAAAGACGCTTAAATCAGCTAGTACAAATGATTCTATTGTAATTTTAGCAACAGATGGGATGCCTTCCGCATGCAATACTTCGTATTTAGAAATAACTAAACTTGCGGATGATGCTTATAAAAATGATAACATAAAAACGTATGTGATTGGCCTATCAGGCTCCGACTTTTCACTTTTGAATGGAATTGCTTTTGTTGGAGGTACAGAGAACGCCTTTGATATCAGCTCTAACAGCACATTATTTTTAGATAAAATGAAAGAAATAAGAAATAGCTTTAAGTGTCAATACAAAGTGTTAGATGATAATTTAGATCTTGCTAGCGGGATAGTTGAATATCACTCTAGCATTGGCTTTCCCGACTGGTCCATCCCACAAGTAGAAAAAAAATCTGATTGTCATAATACTATGGGTTGGTATTATGACATCAGCTCAAAGCCTTATGCGATAGTGTTGTGCGATCAAGTTTGCGATTTAGTAACTAGCGATCCAAATCCTGAAATATACATTGGGTTTCAATGTTTAGAGAGCGATAATTTAAAATAAAAGAAGAACAATCGATAGTCAGTACATTTATTTAAAATAAAGGCTTATAAGGATATTTTTATATCTATTTTGAAACACTTAAGTCTGATTTTTATTATGAATGATTACAAAAAAGATAGCGCTGCGATTCAGTTAAAGAAAAAAATCTCTGCATCAAGAAAGCATGCGATAGAGCTTCATGCAGTAAGTCCCTATAACTTTACAAAAGTTGCAGACATCATTGATAGCCTGTCAAAGGCATGGAATTGGATAACAGATCCAGAATTTAGATTGGATTTAAAAAAACTAAATGTAAAAACTGTAAAAACTGAGAAGTTAATTAAAGAATTAAAAGATAAAACCAATACTTTACTCAGAGCAATTGATGCTGGCAATTTAGTCGGCTATGACAGCGCCCTTAAAGAGGTTAAACGTCTATCTACTGAACTAAACCGAGCGACATCTGAGGCCCAATCTATACAAAGAAATATGGGCGAAACGGTTATTGATGAAGTAGAGCAAAGGTACACAGAAACAAAACCAGTTGATAAGGCTGAACCAAAAAAACCAAAACCAAAGACAAAGCCAAAGACAACGCCAAAGACAAAGGCAAGAGCGCCCTCAGCGCCGCCTAAGGAGCGCGGGGAGGAGCGCGGGGAGGAGAACGGCGAGAGCATCACCCAAGAGCCAAAGAAGCCCTCAGAGGCGCCAGAGCCACCTGCAAAGACGGATAAGGAGTCTCCCCAAGAGGAGCAAGATAGCGCAAGTTTAATTCAAGCTATAGATCGTCAAATTGAATCGCTAAAAGAGCCAGAGATAGTACCTGAAACTAAGCAAAAAATAACAAGAAATTTAAGAAAGAAAATATTAGGACTTTATGCGTTAACTCAAAGAGGTGAGCGTGGCGAAGCTACGGCTGCTGAAAACGTTCTAAAGACTATCTTGCAAAAGATTAAAACAGAAGATCAGGACATACCACTTCTCGGAAGTTCGATTCCATCTTATGAAGACTTTTTAAACCGAGCGCCTTTTTACTTATCGAAAATGCCCGCTCCAGAAAGTGATATCGAAGGAAAGCCTGAGTCCAAAGAAGAGGCCAAAAAGGAGCCGATCAAAAAAAGAAGAATCGTTCAGCTGCCCATGCCGCCGGAAGAAGCGACAAAAGAGCTTGAGCTGGTGGAAGAAAAAACAATTAAAGAGAACTCTAATGATGGTAATGTCGAGCTTATAGAGGATGCCTTGAGCAATATTAGTGTTGCCCAGCCGGAAGGTATGTTTGATAATTTTGCAAGCGGACTTAGCGGTAAAGGTTTAAAAGGAATTAGAGTTATTGGAAATAAACTTATAGGAGACGCAGAAGATCCAAATACGAAAGATCCTATGAGTAGAGGTAAAGATTTAGATGATTACGAAGATTTTTCAAACAAATCAAGCGGCATTGGATTTGACTACATACTATACTCACCGAAAGGCAACGTAAATAAATTCAATGTTGTGCCATTTTCAAAAAAAGCTATAAAAATATTGGGAGAGCTGAAAGGACTGGAGAAACTTCAACCATCGGCGGCTTTGGTCATTGAAAAAGAGTTACAGAAAAAAAGCCCAACAAAAGTATCAGAAAAACCGTCTCAAGAAAAAGAAACCGCTTTTGATGAAGGCAATTACGAAGAACCCGAAGAAGTTGTATTAAAAGACAAAAGTAAAAAAGAAAAAGCTCTTACAGAAAAGATAAAGCAAGAATTTGATGACAAAGGCTTAGATGTTCCAGATTGGTTGCTAGATTCTATGAGAATGAGTTCAAAAGTCACAAAGCCATACTTCCCAACGACTTATAACTTAAATTATTTGATTTTTAAAGCTGAAAAAGATTTTTTTACAGATAAAATACAGAGTGAATTTGATGTCAACAATGCAGACATGCCGTCACTGCTTGAACCACTTAACCCAGGCACATCCGTTAACACCAAGGCTAAAGAAAGCGAGTCAGAGGACACTCAAGACGAAGATTCGGCGGAAGAGTTAAGTGAGGGAAAAGTAAGAAAACAAATGAGAGGCTTGTATTTTAGCAAAGGTAAGACAAAGCAAGATTTTTCAACTACAAAAGAGGATATCAGAAAACTTCGTGATGTCGGCATCACTGATGCTGACATTTATAATTTTAAAAAAATACCAGCAAAATCATCGCCTGCATCGGTTCCATATGCAAAAAGATCGGGTGAAATATATAAATGGGTAGCAAAAACAAAAGCAACAATGTCGGATGCGGAACTTGAGCTAATATTAGATAATGTAAAATCAGAAATATTAAAAGATTCAGAAAAATATCCAGAATTTAAAGGCCTTAATAGAGAAGCTTTAGATAAGCAGGGCTGGCTGTCTCATTATATAATTAAATCTATAAGAGAAGATCTTCCGATTCATTGGAAAGGTAAAGATCAAAACATTGTAAGCGCACAATGGATTTATGGTCTAGCTAATATCTTTTTAAAATTGGCAATGCCCAGATTAAAAGTTGCAGGCGACAAAAATAAGGCGTCCGAAGCCGATTATATGTATCACGTTACCTACTACAAGGATCTTGGATCCATAGCAGACTCGGGATTGAACCCAGGGGGCGGCTCCGCTATGGGAAAGGGAGGGCACTCCGGACATAGCCGGGGGCGCACCTTTATGACCGAAAAGGACGGCCTTTCCTTCTGGTTCGGCAGAATGGAAGAACACGCGGAGGCCGACAGCGACGATCCGCTGGGCGAAGGATACGTTCCGGTCTCACTACGGTTCCCGAAGCCCAAGGGCCTGGAGGAGGACGAGGCCGGAACCTCCGACGCAATGGCAGAATCTTACTTTCTCGAAGGTTCGGTTCCTCCTGGCGAGGTCGAACTCTGGGATGGTAATTCCTGGATCGCGCTAACCTCCTGGGAGAGCGTGAACCCGGAGGAATCCTTCGACGTGGACGAGTACGACGGGGAGAAATGGCACATCTTCAAGGGTGATAACCCTCTTTATCCCGGTTAGTCTCGGGTCGCTTATCGCGGATTCAGGGCATAGCTGATATTTTATGAAGCTGACAAACTAAAGTGAAGGGAATATACAATGAAACTGATCTCATGGCACAAAGAAACACTAAATAAATTTAAGTCAAAATTTAATTTGACAGATTATCAAGTTGCTTGGATATCTTTCGCTAAAGGAATCGCAGTTGGTCTTTTAATATGCCATCTTCTATAGGCGCTCGTGTGCAATTCGGCTTGCACAGCTAAATAGCCATCCACAAAAGGATGATCAGTTATAAATCTTTTTTTAACCTTAACTTCACTTTTCATTGGCAATTTTTTGCGTCACTGTACCCACGATCAATCATTTTACTAATATCACTAGAGTCAAAATTAAACAGATCGTCATTTAACGAAACGCTTGGCCTAATAATTCGTATTTTTATATCGCTATACTTACTTACAACTAAATCATTGTCCAAGCCAATTGAATGAAAGTCAGCTGCCATAATTCTATCGGTCATTAAGTCTAAGCTACGATAAGCAATATCTAAAACTGACCACCATCTCCCAGAAGGACGCCACTCTTTTGTATAAGAATTACCGGGAGAGCATGAAATTACATCAATATATTTGGCCCCAAGCCTTATTGCCTGACCAATTGGCGTACTAACTTTTATTCCACCATCAATCCACCACTTACCATTGATTATTTTCGGCTTCATAATAACAGGCAAGCTTGCTGAAGCTACCGCCCATTCATCAAGATTAAAATCATTTTCACTAGAAAAATATTTTTCTCCAGTATTTAGACAAACAGCTCCAATTCTAACATTTTTATTAGAATTTCTTATTTTCTCTATATCAAAGTCTGACTTTATTAACTTTATTAGCGGGCTTGAGTCAAATATAGACCATTTCCATAGCGCAGATATTTTTCCAAAAGGCTTCCAACCGCAAAATATTCTGGAAACTGTCAAGTCATGCCAAATATTATATAAATTATCATAAGCTTCAGAAGAATCACCCAAGGGAATTGCGGCAAGCTTTAAAGCATTTAAAGCGCCAACGCTCACACCACATAAAATGTCGTAATCTAAGCCGTCCTCTTTAAGCCATTTTTTTAAAACGCCAACTTGGTAGGCGCCCTTTATACCTCCACCAGAAAGGACCAATGCTCGCTTGTTAGATTCTTTCATTAAAGTAAAAAAAATGATGCATATAACTATATAGCATCATTTTAATTTTTTTTACTTTAAAGTTTATTTCGCGTCTGTCATCTGCGCCACTGTCTTTTTAAATTCATCGTTGTCTCTCAGCCACTTGTAAACTTTTCTTAAAATTTCTGCATTTTTATTATCAGATGTGCTTAAATTTGAAGCCGACTCAGGCTCACAATTATCGCACCAATGCATGATAAATATTTTAAATTCAAAAAGGTTAGAAGAATCTCTGGTTGCCGGCATATTGCATACCATGCACTTGGGCTTGATCTTTTCTAAATTGATCAACAGCTCATTTTCATATGATTCGTTTTTTTTTGCCAGTTCTAGTATTGATTCAAGTTTCTTTAACATTAATTAAATTTAATTTTATTATTAGAATAATATTGAATTTAATTAATCTATAAAGAAATAACTTTAGTGAATCTTAAATATCTATACTTATAATTCCAAAGCCCAGCGCAGTTATATCATTTTCCGCCGTCAATCACCAACTTTCATTGTTCACCATCATCAATCTCGCCATCAATGCTAACAAGAAACTCTTTGCCGTCTTGTCCCCAAACCATCTCACACTCGTTATTATGGAGATGTTGTGCAAGTTCTTCGTGTTCCTTTTCAAGATATTCCACGATTGCTTGTTTTAACTCATCTGCCGTGAGGTAGATTGTTTTGAGTGATGTAGTTTTCATTCTTTATTCTCCAACCAACTTTGTAATGTGCTCGCAAAACTCTAAAATCATTTCAGTTCTTTTTTGAGTTCTTTGATTTTGTCAGCCATTTTCTTTCTCCTCACAGGTACATTCTTGGTCTGGATAACCGGCATCGTGATGAGCACAGTTATACCACTTTGAGTTATCAAATTGATAATGCCCGTCAAGAACTTTCATTTCTAAATGCAGGTCTTCATAGTTCTCAACATAACCACCGCTAGTTCGTCCATCCAGTCGGTTCAGAAGGTTGATTGATGCTTCGCCTGCCCATAGGTCATCTTCGTTCTTCTGAGGAAAAGCATTACCTTCAACAAAATCAATAATAATGCTGTCTAAATCTCTAATCTCATCTGCTGCTCTGCGACAAAGAGATTTCAAGCGAATGATTTCTTTTTTTAACTCTCGCTGATAATCAAGTCGCTCTTGTGGAACACCAGTATCAAGAAAATTATGAACTGATAACTCTCGTTGTAGTTCTGTATTCTCTTTTTTTGAGTTCTTCTACTTGCTTTTTGAGTTCTTTGATTTCGTTAGTCATTCTCTTCTCTCTCAAAAAGGTGTTAGGCAACCAGACCACCTAACTGACTGTTTCCAGTCCCACCCGCAGATTAGCAATCATGGAGTTTATCCCTCTCCCGCTTCATCCTTACAATCGGGGTAACTTCATTTGAAGGAGTGGCAGGATTTTCACCTGCAAGCGACCAAGTGTTCCCTTGTAAGATTCTTATTCCTTGGTCCGGGTCGTGTATCATCTCAGTAGAACCCTGCGTAATGCCGCCTCACTCCTAGAATCAATATAAGTCGCTTTATTTTTCTTTCAAGCCTTTTCGGCAAAGGTAATTTTTATGAAAGTCGAAATCATCTGAATAATCTTTTTCTATTGAGTTAGTACTTGGGGTGAAAAAAAATACGGGGGGAAATAAATCACCCTTATCAAAACTTCTAGCTGAAAAATTTTCGATATTATTAATATATCTTTCACTTCTTTGTTTATGCCACGGATCAGTTCTTGGTAAAGTTGCAAAAAAAATTAAAGACATATATATAAAAAATATTTTCATGCAAATATATTTTTAAATGCGTAATTTTAAAATATATACTCCCAGTTAAGATAAACATTTGGAGACAAACCAAATGTTTTTTGAAACTTACTAACGCTTGATGGATATTCGAAGTCCTTGAAGTTACAAACCATCAATAACTCAATTTCTTTTTTTAATTTATTTTCACAAATATTTGCAGGTGCAGAGGTTATCTCAAACGAATAAGGAAAAGCCGCCCTCTGATCAAGCACATCACTTATTACATTCGCATTACTTAAGATAGCAGAGATTTCAATTTTAAAATCATTAAGACGAAAAGAGGGGTACGTAGAGGAGATATAATCAGAAATAATTTTGTAAATTTTATCTAAATTAATTAGATCGTTAGAAATTAACGTATCACCTTTAATGGTAAAATTTATGCAATCGACTTCTAGTCGCATTCTGTAATGTACGTCATCAAACATTTCATTTTTATCCTTTCAAAATCATCTCTATCAATAAATATATTCATCTTTTTTGCCAAAATCAAGGCCTTACGCCAAGCTGCAAATTCCTCGTCTAGAGTAATAATATTTTCAAAACTGTTTTTCTTTTTTATTTTTTTCTCACAAAATCTATGTTGATAAACATAATCATAGTAAGTTCCTCGCGCAACTAAAATATGCCCAATTTCGTGCAGCAAGCAATAAACTTTATTCTTTGCAGATCTTCTTTTGTTTATAAAGATATGATTTAAATCTAAAGAAACAAAATCAGTTATATTATATTTTTCAGTAACTTTCCAATTGTATTTTTTACAATACTTAATCAGTTTTTTATATTGAAATTCGTAATATTCGTTAGATCCAATTTTAAGCCGTCCCATATGAATCCGATTATTCAATAATCATTGTCACTCGACGATTGCATTAAGATTGATTCACTCAGGTAAATTAAAGACACTTACAACCGACCTAAGTGCTATCTTTCTGAAAGTCCGTGTTAAAGCAAATCTTTTAAACTCAAACGGAGGAGGTTCTTTTTGCTCTGAAAAGAACTTCCGCCTAGCCTCATCCTCTTTTTCAGCCTGTATTTTTACTAACTCTTGAATTAATTTAATTGCATTCTGCTTGCTTAATATTAAATCATTTTTTTCAGACCAACTAATATCTGACATCATTAAGACTGGCGCCAATCGAGAGTTCCAAAGGTCATAATCCTTTATATTAATTTTTTTAAGGTCATTTTTTAAGAAATTAATGTGATAATCACCTGTTCTAATGTTATATTTCAACTCAACAAACAAAGGGATATCAACAAACTGCAAAAGACTGGTATTATCTTTACTAAAATAATCAATGCCTTTGCTTATTTCCTCACCAGCATCACCTTCCAATATTTTTTTTGGATCAATTTGAAACTCAACGTCCAAATCATATTCAGCCTCGACCGCACCAGGCTCCATTTCACTTGAACGCTCACTTGGACGCTCATTATCTACCTCAGCAAGAGGCAGCGCCCTCTCAACTCTAGTTTCATCGCTAGCAACAAGCACATCAAATAAGCTTGAGAATTTTAAAATGTCTACAATTTTCATCCTGTATATATGTTAATAATTTACCATAGAATCGAAATGATTTTTCATCAGGGAATATGGAATGAATAGTAAAATTATTAACAATATCAATAAACTAGCTAATATATTTCTTTTAAAGACTGCGGCAAAAAAAAAGAAAGAAGAATTAGATCCAAAGGCAAAGGTAAGAAACAGAGGTGTAGTTGTTTTTCCAGCCGAAAGTGATAAAGTATTAGATAATAAAGATCATTTTCCAATTAATAATTTAAGACAAGCTAGAAACGCTTTATCCAGAGCAAATCAATACGATAAATCGCCCGATTGGTATAAGGGATCTTTAAAATCATTGGTAAAAGAAGTGGCGAATGCTGTAAAAAATAAATTTAAAAGCATTAACGTCACCAAAGCATCCGAAAAGCCAGGGAAAGGCTGAAAATGTCATTCAGCATTTGCAGCACCCAACAGCTAAGCGATGAATTAGAGGCGTGGCTGGCATGTGAAGAGAATAAAAATAAATTATCCAAACATGCAGGTCAATTTGTAATGATAAGTTTCAAATATGGAATTATTGAATTCGGTCCCACAAAAAAATCCGTAATAAATAAAGTCAGAAAGTCATTTACAAGAAATAAATATTCTAAAGAGCGACTATTGGATCCTACTGTAATTATCTTTGTGGACTTTGTTTCTTGGCCAACATCTTAACCATTAACGACTTCTTCTGCCCACATAATAGCCTCATTTAAATAATTCGTAACCTTTTCTTTCGCCTCGGGTATTGACATCCATTCGAAACTATCATGCTCATATATTCCCGATTTAGGATTTTTAGTTATTTTGGGCGTCTGCTCTGTAGTTGCAATAAAGAAAATTAAATTAGAAAGTCTTTTACTTTTTTTGCCCCATATAAAGTCTAGCTTAGTAATTCCTGCCTCTTCCTTAGTCTCACGTAGAGCTGTGGCAAACGGCTTCTCGCCTTGATCCACTCTTCCTTTGGGCAGATCGCACAAGCCTTTGTTGTGCAAAATCAAAATTTTCCAATCACCTTTAATCCTTTTTAGAACAACAATACCAGCGCCATTTATCATATTTTTATTTTCTCTACCAAGCCTCTTCAACAAAAGCCCTGCCATAGCCAAGCGAACGTCTCTCATATAAATATATGTAAGTATGTTAAGATGGCTGTAAAAAAGCATAAAAATATGATCTCCCTTACAGCAAAAGCTATTAATAAAATCAAAGAAATAGCCAAAGAAGAAGATATAAATGATCTGTGTCTAAGAATGAAAATAATAGGCGGCGGATGTGCTGGATTTTCATATGATGTTTTTTTTGAACATTTAGAGAACGTTACAGATTTTGACGAGACGTTTAAAAATGAAGATATAACTATTTGCATTGACCCATTAAGTTTTCAATATTTAAGTGGTTGTGAGATGGATTTTGTTACATCAAACTTCGGAGCAGGATTTAAATTTAAAAACCCAAATGTGACATCTACATGCGGATGCGGGTCTTCAGTTTCATTTTAAACAGCAGAGTTAAGGGTAAATTAATTCATTTTCAATCGAGAGTTCGCCTTGGCTTCGATTGCCTGCAAAAGCAAGGTAGAAAACCCTTATGGAGTTTTTATCTCTGCAACTACGGTCATTTAAGGACCTAGCTTGCTTGTTTATTTTTTCATGTGCTTTTCGATATAAATTAAAGCCATCACAAATGGTTAAAAGAGACAAATTTAAAAGGTAACTAAAATGGAAGATCGTTGGACAGATATCGTGCGCCCGTATTCTTTGGAAGATGTTAAAAGAATACGAGGCAGTATAAGAATAGACCAAACTTGGGCAAAATTAGCTTCAGAAAAACTTTGGCGTTTGATGAAGCAAAACGCCCCAGTTCGCGCACTTGGCGCAATGACTGGAAACCAAGCGATACAGCAAGTGCGCGCTGGCCTTAAGGCAATTTATGTAAGTGGCTGGCAGACGGCAGCGGATGCAAATAGTGGTCGTCAGATGTACCCAGATCAAAGCTTATATCCTGTAAATGCTGTCCCATTGCTGATTGAAAGAATTAATAATGCACTTCAAAGATCAGACGAAATAGACGTCGCAGAAGAAAAATCAGACATTGATTGGCTTGTGCCACTTGTGGCGGATGCAGAGGCCGGATTCGGCGGTGTATTAAATGCATACGAATTAATGAAATCAATGATTAAAGCGGGCGCTGCGGGCGTTCACTTTGAAGATCAATTAAGCAGCGAAAAAAAATGTGGTCATCTAAATTCCAAAACTTTAGTGCCTACGTCTAGCTTCATTAGAACCCTAACTGCTGCAAGATTAGCCGCAGATGTTTTAGAGGTTCCTACGGTTTTGATTGCAAGAACAGATGCAGAAAGCGCTGGATTTATAACTAGCGACGTAGACCCCCGCGATCATGATTTTATTGACAAATCAGAAAGAACTCCTGAAGGTTTTTTTAAGTTATGTGGAGATCCTATGGAAAGATGCATACGAAGGGGACTTGCTTACGCACCCTACTCAGATCTAATTTGGATGGAAACATCCACTCCTAACCTAGGGCAGGCTAAAAAATTTGCAGATGCAATTCATGAAAAATACCCAAATAAAAAATTAGCATACAATTGCAGTCCAAGCTTTCATTGGAAGAAATTCTTATCCTCCAACGAAATGAAAGACTTTCAAACGGAACTTGGAAAATTAAATTATACTTTTCAATTTATAACTTTAGCAGGTTTTCATGCCTTAAACTTTAGCATGTTTGAGTTAAGTCAGAATTATAAAAATAGCGAAATGTTGGGGTATTCTTCTTTGCAGGAAAAAGAATTTGAAGCCTATTCGCAGGGATACACCGCAATAAGGCACCAACATGAAGTTGGCGTTTCCTATTTTGATGAAGTTCGCAAGGTTATAAATGGTGGAGATGATAGCATGTCTGCTCTTACCGGCAGCACCGAAGACGACCAATTTTAATAGGAAACAATTAATATGAAAGTTTTAAGAAAAGGCGCTAAAGGTCCAGGCGTAAAGGCTTGGCAAATTTTTTTACGAGGGCAAGGCTACCATATTATAGCTGATGCTGACTTTGGAAAAAAGACAGTGTCAGCCACTAAGGCTTTTCAAAAAAAGAAAAGACTTGTCGCTGACGGTGTTGTTGGCAATGCAACCTACGCCGTTGCAATGCTATTGGGGTTCGAGGTCATAAAAGATGATGAGTCTGACATTTACAGCGCCAACTGGCCTCCAAAGCCAGATTTTAAGCCAATAGTTGGAACCGCTGCACGTCAAAGAATTTTTGGAAAATTCAATTTCAAGCGGATGAGAGTTAAAGGCAACCCAGAGGCGATTAGAATATTAGATAATTGGGTTGAAGAAAATATAGTTTATGTAAAAATCCCACAATTAATAGGCGTCAAAGGCACTTATAGAAGAAAAACATTCGCATTTCATAAGTTAGTCGCAGAGCCTGTTAAAGATTTATTTCAGGCCTGGGATGATGAGGGATTGTCTGATCTTATTCTTTCGTGGGGAGGTTCTTTCGTACCTAGATTTATAAGAGGATCAAACACAAGCTTAAGCAATCACAGCTTTGGAAGTGCGTTTGATATAAATGTTCCATGGAATTATTTAGGAGCACGGCCGGCTTTAGTCGGTAAAAAGGGATCAGTAAGAAAGCTTGTGCCAATTGCCAATGAATTAGGATTCTATTGGGGCGGTCATTTCCGACGCAAAGATGGAATGCACTTTGAGTTCTGCGGATAAAAACTAAAAAATTCAATAAAAAAAAGCTACAAATTAAATGAATAAAATATTATTTCCAGAATTAAAAAACGAAAACGAGAAAAAAATACTTTCTCCAGAAGCGCTTAACTTTCTAAAAGATTTATTTAATGAGTTTAATGGCAAAATAAAAAATTTATTAAAGCTAAGAGTTCGAGATGCTAAATTAATTTCAGATGGTCAGCTGCCAAATTTTCTAGAAGAGACAGAGGGTATTAGAAATTCCACTTGGCAAATCTCTTCGGTACCAAAAGACCTTCAAGATCGTAGAGTAGAAATTACAGGTCCGGTTGGAAGAAAAATCATAATTAACGCCCTTAACTCTGGCGCTAATGTTTTCATGGCTGATTTTGAAGATTCAAACTCACCGACCTGGAAAAACACTTTAGATGGACAGATAAATCTCTTTGATGCTGTAAGAGAAGAAATAAGTTTATTTGATAAAGTAAAAAATAAAGAATATAAATTAAATAAAGATCACGCAACCTTGATGGTAAGACCTCGTGGCCTTCACTTACTTGAAAAAAATATTCTCATAGAAGACGAACCAATCCACGGCTCTTTAGTTGATTTTGGCTTGTACTTTTTTCACAACGCACAAGAGCTTTTAGACAAAGGCTCCGGGCCTTACTTTTACTTACCAAAAATAGAGCACTTTAGAGAAGCTGCTCTATGGAATGAAGTATTTAATTTCTCACAAGATAAGTTAAATATTAAAAGAGGTACAATAAAAGCTACTGTTTTAATCGAAACTTTACCAGCTGCATTTCAGATGAATGAAATATTGTATCAGCTTAAAGATCATTCCGCCGGGCTGAACTGTGGAAGATGGGATTACATTTTTAGTTTTATAAAAACGCTAAAAGATCACGAGCAATTTACCCTTCCAAATCGAAGTGATTTGACAATGGATAAGCATTTTATGAGATCTTATACGCAATTGTTGATTCAAACATGTCACAAAAGAAAAGCACACGCTATGGGCGGCATGTCTGCATTTATACCAATTAAAAACGATGAAATGGCAAATAACGCTGCATTAGATGCCGTGAAAAAAGACAAAATGCGCGAAGTAAAAGACGGTCATGATGGAACATGGGTTGCGCACCCTGGATTAGTTGAAATGACAAGAAAAATCTTTGACGAGTACATGCCGACAAAGAATCAAATCAATAATAAAAGAGAAGACGTAAGCATAACTGCAAATGATTTACTTCAAACCCCTCAAGGCGAGAGAACTGAAGATGATATTAGAAAAAATATAAACGTGTCATTGCAGTATATAAATTCCTGGCTATCAGGGACTGGCTGCGTTCCCATTAACAATTTAATGGAAGACGCAGCGACCGTTGAAATATCTAGAGCGTTAATATGGCAATGGATAAAATTTAAGGTAAAAACCGACAGCGGTATAATTGTAAGTAAAGAAAAAATTCAAAAATTACTGCTTGACGAAGTCGCCAAATTAAAAACAGATAAAAATATCAAAGAAAACAACGAGACATTTAAAAAAGCAATTGAAATATTCTCAAATGTTTCAATGAATACAAGTAATTTTAATAATTTCCTAACAACCGATGCTTATGAAGAGCTAATCAAAATATCCCAAACATGAAAAAAGAAAAAAAACAATTAGAAGAATCTTTATACGAGCTACAGCAAAATGTTCCATTTAACTTCCTTCTATTACTTTGTGTCATATTAATGATTCTTGGTAATATAATCAGCGGAGCCATGACAGCTGGTTTGTTTATCTGGAACGCTGTTTTATTGTACTTTTCACTTAATTTCTTTATAAATTCAATAAAGTTAAGGGCGAAAAATTTACAGGAAATTTTAGAGTCCCAAGAGGCATTTGAATTTCATGACTATGAAGAATCATCGCCTAAAAAGAAAGAGACAGGGGAGGAGGGGAGAGCAGAGAAAGATGACTCAGAGAAATGAAGATAATTTATAGTGCAGGCAACAGAGTCGGGTCAAGCTCGCAATTATTTAGATTCTTTAATAAAGTATCAAATGAGCATAATATAAAAATAGCTGCATATATAAATTCTAGTGATCATTTTTCGCATATTAATTGGACATTAGACTCTTTTTATAACAAATATTCTGACAAGAAAGTATCCAAATTAAAAAAGATTATTGAATCAAAACATATGCCAAGAATAAGTGTGAAAGAAGCAATAAATTTCTTGGAGGATGTTGATCGGTTTGAGCCTGATCTGATAATTTCGGATGGCGAGCAAATATCCGCATTGATAGCGGCCTCATTAGGGGTAAGGCTTTGGTACTGTAGCCCTTTGCTTTTGCTAGTCAACATGAATTGCAATGAAATAGAAACAAAATATAGACACTCATTAGAAAATACAAAAAGAATAATTTCAGAACTACCAGATGCCGAAAGAAACTTTATATACTCTCCATTTGAACTAGTAAAAGAAAGATTTTCAACAAAAGAAAATTATGAATGGATTACCCCTTACCATCATTCAGTTGAAAGTTTAGAAAAAGATGAAACGTCTTATTTAGCTGTTGTTCCTGACAGCCAACGGCAGCTTAAAATTCAAAAAACATTAAAATGCTCATTAGACAACTTTTCATTATATAATAATAGCTTCGAGTCAAGTAAAGAAAAAAAATTAAAATATACAAAGCAACTATCAGTTGCAAGCTGGGTGTTCACGACGGGCGAGACCAGCTATCTTAGTGATGCTATTTATAATAATGTAGATAAGATGTGTATATCGCCATGTATGAAAGATTCAGAATCACTATTGAACGCATCATTGGTAAGAGCCTTTGGTTTAGGCTATGAGGCGGGTCAAATAGAGCTTTTAGATAAGTATTCAGTGTGCGAAATACAGCGATCTTTAGAGCGTGGTTATAATCATTTAAATACAAACAAATTAAGAGTCCAAAATACTTTAGACGAAAAGGTTAAAGAAATATGCATATAGCATTTGATATAGGTAACGTTTTCTTTGAGTTAGAATTGGGCAATTTTACAGAGGAATTTGACGCTTACTTTAAAGGTAGATATGATTCAATTTTATTCTTAAAAGAACTGCAAGGTCCTCAAGATACCGGCTTAACAAATATAAGAAGAAACTTAGAGATATTAATACATAAAATTTATCCTAAAGAAAGCTCAAGCTCAATAAACGAATCAATTGACAAGCTGTGCGGGGCTTGGTGTAATATTTTGAAACCATCAGAGATAATGTTAGAATTCTCTGAAGAATTAAAAAATGATGGGATTAAGGTTGCATTGCTAAGCAACGTTGGGCAAGAGCATGCAGAATATTTAAGTAACAATTATTCCAATCTTTTTAATAATGCCACCTTGCATTTAAGCTATGAAGTTGGGGCTAGGAAGCCCAGCGATTTATACTTCAAAAGCTTTTTGTCGGATCATCCTGATTTTAAAAATTGCATATACTTAGATGATTTAAAAGAAAATGTAGATAAAGGATTAAAATATAAATTTGACGCTCGTGTGTTTAATATTAACGATTTTAAAAGCGCTGAAAATAAATTAAAAGAATATATTAAAAAAATCAAAGAAGATATAAAAGTCTCCAGAAATATGGCTGGATGTGATTTTTATATATAATTACGCCGGCCTTGTTATATACAATACAGGACCATAATGATCTTTTATAAGAAATTAACGCAGGAAGAGGTTTTGGAGGCAATAGCTCATTTGACCGTGCAAACTTTACCTGAAGATGTAAAAGGTGAAATAATTTTACATGCTTACGATGATGGATCTATTGAAATAACAGTGGTTGAGGACGCTAAAGGCACTTCATTAAATTAAATATTTCTTATAAAATATCCCACTTGACTTGCGAAAAATTGATACCTATTATCACGCAGCATGCTAATGGCGTGCCTAACAAAAAAAAGGTGTCAAATGATGAATCCATATTTTACAAACCCAATAGCCAGCCTCTTTGATGAATTAACCAATATTAGCAATAATTGGGATACAAAAGATGCAAGCGCTTATGCTAATAATATATTAAATTCAAAGTCACTAACGGTAAGGTTTAGTAGCGTAGAGGATAATGATTATTATTATATAAGAGTTTTGTCTCCTGGATTTAAAGAGGATGAATTAAATATCTCAATTCAGCAAAATCGCCTCACGGTTACCGCAAAGAAGGGTGAAAAAGTAGTAAATAACTACAATCAGCTGTTTTGCTCTGAAGTAAATGGCTTTGAAAAGTCATTTTTAATTCCGCAAAACATTGACACTGCAAAAATAACAGCAGAATATAGATCTGGCATTCTTGTTGTTTCAATTCCAAAGCAAAACATTAATAAAGAAGAGCCGCAAAATATAAAAATATCATTTGGCGATAAAGCTGCAATTCAAAATTAGCTCATCATACATTTGTCGATAATCCCCACTGCTCTATGTTAGTAGTGGGGATTCTTTTTAATTAACTATTTGGATGAAAGTATGAACGTTACCAAAGGCCTTACATTTGATGATGTCTTGCTTGTACCGAAACACAGCAAAATATCTAGTAGAAAATTAATTAATTTAGATTTAAATTTAAGCAATGATGTAAAATTAAATATTCCTGTCGTTTCAGCTAATATGAAAAATGTTACTGAGGCAGAAATGGCAACGGCAATATCCAATCAAGGCGGCCTTGCACTGCTGCATCGCTTTTGCTCTATAGAAAAGCAAATTAAAATGTTCACAGAATCAACTCAAGGGGGACAGCAGAACGTAGGATGCTCTGTTGGTGTTGGCAAGGAAGATTCTGAAAAGGCTGATTTGCTTTATGATAAGGGCTGCAAGATTTTTTGTGTCGATGTAGCTCACGGAGATCATGAAAATTGCTGCCGCACAACTAATTACCTAGCAAATAAATTTGACGATTGTCTTATAATCTCAGGGAACGTTTGCACTGGTGAGGGGGCTAAAAGGCTTTTCAATTCGGGTGCTAAAGTGATTAAGGTCGGAGTGGGGCCTGGAAGTCTTTGCACTACACGGATTGACACCGGCAACGGTTATCCTCAGCTTACAGCCCTAGAGAGCGTTTTTAATGAGAGTAGATCTTGGAATTATGCCTTAAAGCATGAGAGAAATAGAAAATTCAAGATTATAGCTGATGGCGGCATTAGGAATGGCGGCGACATTATTAAAGCTTTGTGCTTTTCAGATTCAGTAATGCTTGGCAGCTTGCTTGCAGGAACTGACGAAGCGCCCGGCAACATAATTAAATTAGACGGCAAAACTTACAAAGAGTATGCGGGCAGCAGTACTCATAAAAATAATTACATTGAAGGTGTAAAAGCAATAGTTCCAATAAAAGGCCCTGTTACGAGCATAATTACAAGGTTAATGGAAGGATTGAGGAGCGGCCTTTCCTATCAGGGTTGCACCGATCTAGAGGAGCTTAAAGTACATCCAGAATTTGTATCCATCAGCAACGCCGGCTTAATCGAAAGCCGGCCGCACGATGTTATAATATCTTCTTAAAATATTATAATAAATAATTAAGCTCAACTTAGAAGGAGTGCTGTTGTGTATATTATGCAGGAATACGACGAGGCTCTGAGGCACATTATTAAAAATGGAGTTAGAAGATCAAATCGTACAAATATAGATACGATATCTGTATTTGGATATCAGGCTAGATACTCAATATCTGAACATTTCCCAATTTTAACAAAAAGGAAAATGTTTTACAAATCTATATTTAAAGAATTATTATGGATTCTTTCAGGCTCTACAAATGTTAATGAGCTAGAGTCAATGGGATCAAAAATTTGGTCCGCATGGCGAGATAAAGGATTTGAAAATAGCAATGGGTATGACGATGGTGATTTAGGTCCAATTTACGGCTGGCAATTAAGGCATTTTGGCGGCGATTACAAAGACAAAAAGTCGGGCTTTGATCAGCTAAAATATGTGGCTAATGAGTTAAAAAATAATAAATTCTCTCGTAGAATTTTATTCACTTACTGGAATGCCCCCGATGTAACCAGCAATCGAGTAAAACTACCGCCGTGCCATCACACATTTCAACTTTATGTTGATAATAATGACAGATTAAGCGGAATGCTGTATCAAAGATCTGCGGACTATCCAATTGGAGTTCCAGCAAATATTCAATTCTACTCCGCCTTAATATATATGCTAGCTCAGCAGTGTGGAAATCAATTTACACCTCATGAGCTTATTCACTCTACAGGTGATAGCCATATTTACCTCAATCAAGTTGACGCGGTTGAAGAATACTTAAACAGAGAAAAAACAAACTCCCCTAAATTAATATTAAATAAAGCTAAAGATATTTTCTCTTATTCTATAAATGACTTTGAAGTAATTAATTATAATCCACAAGGAAAAATAAAAATACCTGTAGAAGTGTAGTAAAAAATGTTTAATATCATTGTTGCTACTGACAAAAACCAGGGTATCGGTAAAAATGGAAAATTACCATGGAAGCTAAGGGCTGACATGCAATTTTTCAAAAAAACAACCACGTTTTGTCCAGAAAGTAATATGAAAAATGCAGTCATTATGGGCAGAAAAACTTATGAGTCAATTCCCTTAAAATTTAGACCGCTGAATAATCGTTTAAATATAGTATTGACAAAAAATCATGAATATAAGCAAGATAATGTCATTACTGCACATCAGTTTGATGAGGTTTTAGAAATGTTAGACAAAAAGTCTGATATATATAACGTTTTTATAATAGGCGGAGGTGAAATATACAAAGAAGCTATATTTCACAGCCAATGCAAGCGAGTATATAGAACTGTAATAAATAAAAATTTCAATTGCGATACGTTTTTTCCAAAATTCGAAAGTAAATTCTACCTAGAAAACGAATCAAATTTAAAATTTGAAAATGAAATAAGTTATCAGTTTCAAACTTGGAGTAAATAAAATGGAGAGTTAATATGTTAAGTTTTATAAAATTTATTCAAATTCCTGTAATTTCAACATCATTTCTAGTGCTGGCAAATGCTGGCAATTTAAAAAAACCAACATGTCCAGCCGATATGGTGGCTGTAAATAACAATACATGCATAGACAAATACGAATGGCCAAATAAAAAGGGAGAGCTGCCCTTAGTTGGGGCTAGCGGCTTGCCAGAGCCACGAGACATTAAGAATAAAGAGACTTGGGATGCAGACTCTTTTTGCAAAAGTGTTGGAAAAAGAGTTTGCTGGGCCGATGAGTGGGTTAAGGCTTGTAAAGGAAAAAACAACTCGCCCTATCCATGGGGAAGTCAAGTTCCAAAGTACATTCCAGGTGAGTTTGACTCGCATTTGGCTTGTAACTTTGGAAAGCAATATATTGGACCAGATGAGTATAAGATATACCTGAGGGATAAGAAGGAGATGGCTAGGCTTGATCTCCGAGAGCCTAGTGGCGAGCGCAATCAGTGCAAAAGCGAAGTAGGCGCCTTTGATATGGTAGGAAATGTCGAAGAGTGGGTTCGATGTCGCAGTAAAACTGGCTGGTGCTTAGCGGGAAGGTATTGGTCTGAATTGTACAGATGCGATCAGCTAATTGGCTCACACGCACCAAAATGGCACTATTATCAATCAGGATTTAGGTGCTGCAAAGATTTGAATTAAATAAACGTAAAATAAATAGATAGATATAGAGTAAAAAATGTTTAAAGAAGCCCTTATAATTACAATGATATCTGTACTTTCACGAGAAATGCCGGATATTAACACTAAAAAAAGAACACAGCGTCGCGAATCCGTAGTAACACTAAGCAAGTTAGCCTACAAGGTGGCAGAGCGTGAGGCCCTTATTAGCAGAAAAGTTGATTCTGCGTTGCTTTTGGCAACTATGTACCGCGAAAGCAGGCTTAATATCAAAACCCCTGATGGTGACTGTAAAGCTACAGGCTGGGGAAGTTCGCTGAGAAAAAGCTGTCCCGCAAAAGGCGTTATGCAAATAATGTCAACTAATCGTAAAATATTTAATAAACTACCTCAATCGAAATTAGACCCTAAAATACCAAATAAAATTTCGATTAAAATGCTTTATGAACCTGAGTTGAACATAAGGTTAGGCTATGTTGCTTTGCACTATTGGAAAGACACATGTGGCGGCCCTCCTGGAGTTTGGATGACTGCATACCGTCGCGGCAAATGCTCTAGAAAATTTAAAATTAATCGAATTGATAAAGAGGCAAAAATTCGATGCAAAATAGCAACTATTATTCTTAAAAAGACAAATTCTTTACCAAAGAACTGGAAATGTTCAAGTGAGAATTAAAAAATAGAGTAACCATAAAAAAGCCACTTTAAAGTGGCTTTTTTTTTATATGGTTATAATATTAAAATATAAAAGTGATATGAAAAAAATTCACAAAATAGCTCAATCATTTAAAGTCTCATTAGGCAGCCATGAATGCCTTTCAGACTTATTAGCATGCATGCGCGCCGTGGCTGACCTACACCAAACTCACCACTGGCAGACTAGAGGTAGTAGCTATTATGGCGATCACTTGTTATTTGAAAGAATATACAATGAAAGCCAAAGCTTTGTTGATCAACTTGCAGAAAAAGCAATTGGCTTAGGCAATGCTGATTTGGTAGATTTGTGCAAACAAAGCGAACTTAGACATAAAAAAATATTAGAGATGTGTGGAGAAACTTCAAATGTTTCTCCGCAAGAGATGGTCGAGCGATCTCTCAAGGCAGAAAAAAAATTAATTGAAATGACAAAGAACTCAATCAGCTCCCTTGAGAGCTGCAATCAATTGACACATGGATTAAGCAACCTACTAGAAGGAATTGCTGACGCACATGAAGGTTTTGTATATTTGTTAAAACAACGTGAAGAGGGTTAGCCAGAAATAGCTTCCTCTTCCTCGCCCTCGTCTTTGGGGCTTGCTATTTTTACAAAAACGTCAACTGCATGCTCCTCCCCAACCTCTCCAATCATTTCATTTAAATTTCGCAAAGCCTCACTGAAGGTTAATTTTCCTAATTCATAATCTACACATATAATACACATAATTTATTAAACTGCCTTTCAATTAATACTTTTGCCAAATATAGATGTTGGATTAATTAAGCTTCCACCAGAGCGCACTTCAAAGTGCAAATGAGGAGATGTCCCTTTTGCGTTTCCTGTGTCTCCAACATAACCAATAACATCATTCATGCCAACCTCATCGCCAACATTAAATTTACCAAATGAGTCCAAGTGCATATACGATGAGCGAACGTCATTGTTGTCTTGGATAATGATCATTTTTCCAGATTTACTCCCTGTCATTTTTTTAATTATTTTGCCAGGTCCTAATGGGTAGACAGGAGTACCGCGAGGGGCGAACAGATCTATCCCCCTGTGCCCGGTTGGATGTCGAGGATCAGTTGCCATATTTGGAGAATAATCTCCAGGGTACTTGTGCTCACCAGCCCCTCTAGTGGGGTCTTGGTAGCGCTCAGCTTGCCCCTCATCAGAGCCGGAAGAAGGGAGAGTTACGCCAAGCAAATCAGCTATTGCATTAACTAGATCTTGAGTATCATTCATCACATAAGCCTTTAAATAAGTTTTAATAATATATTTGATTAATGATACATATCGAGTTAAACCCCGACACCATTTTAGAAGATCATGATGGATGATTTAAAATATTATACAATAAAACTAGAGGCATTTGTCCCTACAGAAATTGAATATCGAGTCCTCGCCAGCAATCCCGAAGAAGCATTAGAGTTGATTGCGAAAAAAGCACCCAACAATAGGCCGAAACAAAGATTATCAAGAATGAAAAAAATAAAGGCGCAAGTTTATCTGGCCGGAACAACAATAATTAAACTATCAAGAAAATTTTAAATGTTAAATTATTACGTAATAGACACGGAAACAACCGGACTAACACCGGGACACCATGAAGTAGTGGAAATTTCCATCATCCGCTGTTCAGACAGACATCAGTTAACAAAATTCATAAAAGCGGAGCACCCAGACAGAAGCTCACCTTACGCATTAAAAATAACAAAAAAAAGTATGGCAGATTTGAAAGTAGGCGAGTCAAAAGAAGATGTCGTCAGCGCTTGCAATAACTTTTTCAATCAAGATAATAAAACCCCAGAACACCGCTGTATCGTTGCCCATAATGCAAAATTTGATAAGAACTTTTGCCATGCGTTATGGCAAAGTGTTAATCAGGAATTTCCAGCTGTATGCTGGCTAGACACAATGTCATTAGCGAAAAAATGGGCAAAAAAGAACGGCATAAATCGACCAAAACTAAGCCTGGCATCAGTTATAAATTTTACAGGCGTCATGCCCGTCCCTGGAGAGCACACTGCAAAGGCAGATGCGCGAAATACATATTTAGTATGGAAGAAAAATATGGACGAAAATATTGACTATCTGACTTCAATTAAAAGATATCCTCATATTTTTTAATAACGACAAGGTAAGTTTGCAATAAATAATTATTATATAGAACGATAACAATCCATTAGAAAAGGAAACAAAATGACTTACGAATATAGATGCAAAAAGTGTGATCATCAGTGGGAGGCTCAGCAAAAAATAACCGAGGAGCCCATCACACATTGCCCTGAGTGTAACACGGAAAACGCTGAGAGATTAATCTCGTGCAAAAATGGCTTCATACTCAAAGGTGGAGGCTGGTTTAGACAGGGGTACTAATCTGAATGACAATTTTAGATAACGATCAAGCAATTTATTATCTTGCTAAGTGGCTGATCGAAAGAAAAAATGAGGTAAATAAAAATGGATTTCTGATTGAGTTAGCCAACAGAAACAGCTTATTGGCTGCAAAAATTTGTGAAAAGACAAAATCGAAAACCTACCTAGTAATAAATAAAAACAATAAAGATAAAGATAAAAAATTAAAATTAATTAAAGAAAATATAAAATTAAAAAATTTTAAAATAATTCAAATCGATGATGCAAAGGCATTAGGCGGCTCAAAAGACTTGCTTGCCAGTGCAGGCGTTAACTTAAATGAAAATCGTTTAAAATATTTTTTAAAGCCTGTAATTTCCTTTATAGCGAAGGATGAAAATTTGCTTATTATAAATTGCCTTAGCCGAAATCACTACAGATTAATTAGAGATTATAAAAAAGACCTTGATGTTCACGGTGATTTATTATTATTTTCAGATATATATCAAAGTGAATTGGATGAATTGTATTTCTATGCAACTAAAGAGAGCAATAATATTAATGAGTGTTTTTTCAATTTAAATATCACACATAGTGAAGTTGAGTGGTTAGACAGAAAAGATGTAAAAACAAATGTAGTAACTAATTGTACAGATCCAGCAAAATCAAGAGAGTGGCCGTCATTTACAGGTCGCCAAAAGCAAATAATATCCTACATTCATCAAGTTGAAAAATCATCAAGGCACAGGCAAATATTCAACGTACCAGAATGTAAGATAAGAAATAAAGAAGGGCTCATAAAATGAAAAGACAGATAATATTCATATTAAATATATTATTAATATTTTTAATATCAGCGTGCGGTGCATCTAGCCCTCCAGAGGCTAAATTTTTAATTCCGAATCACTATTCAAAGTTTGAGTGGTATCCACTTACACAAAATACCATTTCAAAAGCATTAATGAATGATAAGCTTATGCTTCTTTATATATACAAAGATGAATGTGAGTCATGCACGAATTTTAAAAAGACAACGCTCACTAGCCCATGCTTGTATGAATTGATGGACGAAGAGTATTTATTTGTTGCAATAAATGCTAAAAAAATTCCTAGCATTCTTCTGAAAGTGTCAGACTTTGACAAAAAAGAAATTACAATGCCACTGACCGCCTTCTACAATCCAAGAAAAGGGATAATTCCGTTTCGACTGTACGGATCTGTGAGTTCAGAAAATTATTGTGAAGTGCTAAAGTTAGTAAGAAAAAACTATTGATAAATTGAATAAGAAAAAGGCAATAATAAGTCTAAAGGCATTCTTAAAAGATGAAGATCTAATAAATATTATAAACACATGCGATCTAGAGCCTGAAAGTAACTGGAGATGTTGGTCCGACGGTTTTGGTCATAAAATAAAATTTAATAATAAAAAAATATCTTACTCTTTTAAGAGTGATAATAAATTTATTATTAAAGACATATACTTTAAAGCACACCCGCTAGATCTGCTAAAAAATGGAAAATATTGCCTTTTATCACTTTCAAAAAGTAAAGATTATCTAGTTTTATGGATTCTTGGAAGAGACAATATATTAAGATGCTGTAATTTACAAAATGGAATTTGGAAAGAAAATATACCTCCATTAAGCTTTGGCATAGAGCCAGTAATGAGGTTGATAAAAAATATAAAAGTCGATTCTCATGTGACAAACGAAGATGTTTATTTTAATGGCCAAAAGAAGGGTTTATTTGATTATTTAATCTTTACGAAATGGCCTCCAAAAATAAATATAAAAGAAAAAATCAAACAGATAAATACAAATATATATAGAGAAATTATAAAATGAGACCAAGCAATTTTATTATACCTGGTAGTTTGTCATACAGATTTGGCTCTGCAACAGTGCCAAATGCCGCAGGCCACAGGATAATAGTTCAACCAATTCGTGATAATGGTAAATATGAGGAGTCTTTTAACAAGTTAATCTCTAAAAGATGGCCTCTGGTTGAGCGCGAATATAAAAGATGGTACAGAAGCCAAAAGAATTTTAAATTAGGCGAAATACAGGCTATAAATGTACAGAGCGATACAACAATTATAAATATGCTTTGCGAAAAGGCTAAAAAAAGAGCTTTTCCGTTGTGCTATCAATCCTTACAAATGTGTTTAGAAAAGGTAGGGCTAATTGCTATTGATCAAGGAAGCAGCATTCACGCCCCCATGATTGGAAAGCGCTTTAAAAAGAATAATTGGGATAAAATAGAAAGCATTATAACGCATGAAATTATAAAAAGGGGTATAAATATGACTTTTTATAATGAAGAATTAGATTCATAAAAATGATAGAACGTAATGTTATTATAACGGTATATGCGAACTCTTCAAAAGCCCCCGCGTCCAAGTGGGCAGAGGATTTTTTTGAAGACACTCCTATTGTTCTAAACGTACCAGGCGCTGGGGGCTCATCTTTTCGAAGAAAAGCGATACAATGGGCGTCAACAGGCGATCTGTTTCAAGCAGCATTAAATGAGCTAAGAAAAGACGCTGCAAACATAAAAATAAAAAACAGAGGCCTGGTGACATTTTCTGTCGGGTGGTCTTTCGCTGATGAATTATTAAAATTTACCAGGGAAAGAAAGGCATTAGACTGCTATATATTACTAGACGGCTGTCACACAAAAAATTTAACCCATTGGAAAGAATTTGCAAAAACCGCATTTGAATCTAATAAATTTTTTATAATGGCACATTCCAATATAAACCCGCCATTCATAAGCGCAAAAGATTCAAATACTATAATATTCAATTCTGTAAAAAATAATCCATCGCTTGATAAAAGCAAATTTAAAAATATAAATATTCCAGATTGCGTTCTAAACGCCAAGCTCCCTGACGAGGGTGTAAAAATATCACTTGGCGCGGCTGGAAATCTGCCACCTATATCCAAAATTTGGAAACGAGACGCACTGATTGATTTTGAGACGGTGGGCAATATTGTAAGGCTCAACTATCAAGGGAACGACAGACCGGATCATGTTTACATAGCCTGGCACGTAAGCGAGCGATTATGGATGTGGCTCGGTAAATTTTGGACCGAGCTAGCTCCCAGCACAAGGCCAGAGCCATTTGTCAGCAAAAAGACACTTGCCCCCGGAGCTGAGGTCGAAGCGCCCACAGCCAGCGAATTAGGGCGCCCGGAGTCTACAGAAAACAAGGCAAGTCTTGAAGGAAAACCCGAAGGCTCAGATAATAAAGATAATATTAAGACTGATGCCAGATTAACAGAGACTCAAGATGGCAAAGAAAATAACTCAATAATACTATCCGGTAAAAATAATATTATTAAAAGTATATTTAATTTATTAAGCATCGTCTTTTCTTGGATTATAAATAAAATTAAAAAGAGCCAATAATTATTTATTAATAATATATGGATGGCTCGTCCAAGCTTAAAGTTGGTGATGAAATAAAAGTTTTACTTGATTCAAGACGAAACATCACTGACGACAAAAGACAATACAAAGATATTGTAAAATTACAAATTATTAAAAGAAAGCAAACATCAAGCGTTTGCTTTGTCCCAAACTATATATTTGTTAAACACACCAAGAAGTGTAATTCAAAATTAATAAATGAGCTAGATTTAGATAATAAATGGCTTAATACTGACATCATCATTGTATGCGACTCAGCCATAATTGAAGTTGTAAAGCGTCAAGACGGAGCAGTGTGCGACAACTGTAATCATTTCTACAGTTACGCGGAATATGACGAAAATGAGGGCTTTACGTGCTATTTATGCAAGCAAAATCCATACAGATGCAAATTTTAAATAATTAATTATTAATTACATCGACATTTTTATATTAAAAATAAACAATATTTTATGAAAATTAAAAGTAAAATAATAAAAATAAAAATAAAAATAATGTCAGTATTATTATTGTCTTTATTTTTTTTGACAGTAGGTGTTTCTTTAAAAAATAGAGCTTCAATGCGAGTAAAGACAGTTCGCACTCCCATATCAGAATTAAATCTAGCCAGAGCTTTAAAGAAAGCGCATTTTAATTTATTTGGATCGTACCCCAGCAAAAACAAACTAATGGTCGCATGGGCGCAAGTAGGAATTGAAAATCGAAGAGGAAAATCTGTCTATAATCATAATCTGGGAAACATAAGCTCAAGAAAAACAGTTCCATATTATGTTCTCGCTGGTCGAAGTTATCTTTCCTTTAAGTCATTCAATGATGGGGCGATTGGTTATTGGAAAGTAATTCATAGAATGTGTAAGTCCTCAATACCCTACTTTGAAAAGGGGTACTCATACGCTGCTGCGCTGCAACTGAAAAAATGTGGGTACTACGAAGCTAACGAAAAGGAATACGCGCGACAAATGACAAGGGTTTACATTTATGGCGTTAAAAATATTGCTGATAAAATTTAAATTAATTATATTTTTTGTATTTTCACTTTTTGGCTGCACAACCTCGCAAAGAAGTTATAGATTTGGTAAATTTAAATGTAAAATAAAAAGAGTTTTGCCAAACTTAGTTTTAAATGCAAGTTCAGGCTTTGTTAATGGATCAAACGAGCAAGTTAATGAAACAAAAGTACAGGTGAATTTAATTAGCGCGTGTGATTATAAATAATCTCTTCGATAGTTTTAATAATATTAAAGCAAATATACATGAAAAAGATATTCTCAATTGCGCGGTGTTTTGAAAGAAAGATAGCTCAGTTCCCGAACAGCGTTCCAAATGTTAATAAGCTCTCATTAAATGCAATACAATTTGCAATCAATACGATTCAAAATTTGAATTTATTCGGAACGAATCCTTTAACTGATTATGATAAGAATAAATTAGAAGAAGTAATAAGAAGACTAGAAGATCAAAATATATACATACCAGACATTGAGGCTGCGCTAAATTCAGAAAAGATAGAGTCCCAAAGAAGGTTTTTAAAGACTGGGCCTAAAATAACTTTAAATGAAATGAGCCAGCTTGGAATAGCCCAAAAAGGAACTCAAATACAAGGCAAAAGCGCTTTAGATAAACTTATTAATTTGAACAACAGTCTTACAAATAAAATAAATATATCGAATTCTACTTGATTATTCTTCAACTTTTAAATTGATTATTTCTTCTAAATCATTAATATCTTCCCAAGACTGATCTCCTTGTAACTGAAAAGCCCCCATATACCTCCAAGGAGGGCTGCCATTCCAGTCTTCTAAAGACAAGATAGACCATTGAAGATCGCCATTTTGCTTTTGATAAAGATAATATGTCTGACCTGGTTTTTTTGAAAAGTTACATTTCGCTTTATGTAACTTTAAACTAAAGTAGGCATCGTCTAAGATACGCTGGGCTTGAGCTTTTAAATACTCAATTTGATCAAAAATGACACTTAATTTAGAAGTAGATGCAGCTACAACAGCACTTTCCGCGCTTGTACTTTGCGCTCCAAGGTCGGGAAGCAATACTCTGGGTGAAAGGCGACTTACGCCGTAAGGAGAGGAGTTATCTCGCTTTTTATGGTTATCTCCACTGTAAGCCACAGCTTTATCTTTTTCTTTAAACATTTATATCGATTAATATATACAAAGCTTACCCCAATATATATCTAGAACAGCGATTGTAAATCCTGGAGGTCCAAAGTTATTTTTTAATATTGAAGCAAGCGCTGCCTTTATAAATATAACGACATCCGCAAGATCTCTATTATCTAACTCTTCAAAGGACCTAAGGACCATTATTCTTAAATCTAGCTGCTTAATATTGCTAGGGTAATCAGGGTCTGCGGCAACTCTTGCGTCAAACTCAGTGCCGCTTATGACTTCATTAATATGCAACTGCCTTACAAGGCGAGTCTGTACATTGTCAGTCAAATCGTTATTTACAAATATAATAGCAGAAGGACGAATAACCATTTTGGCCTTGCAATAAATTGAATTATATTATTTTTCTTTTTTTCTCAAACTTTTAAGCGACTCCACTTCAACAGAATCACCCTTAAGGGTAACTTTACACTCCTCACCATCCACAATATAGGTAACAGAGCCGTCATCCGCCAACATCGCCGCAGATGCATCGCACAAATTCATATTTCTTAACATTTCGTTTGTGCCTAAGTAGGCTTCTTTTGCGCCTTCAAGCTTTTCTTTTTGAGCGTCCAACTCAGACTTTAATTTATCATACTTAGACTCTAATTCTTTATATTTTTTATTACAATCTTTATAACACTTTTCGTGCCTAAGTAATTCTCGCGTCAACTGACCCTTCGTTTTACGGAGTTTGGCCGCTCGCTTTTGAAGTCTATACGCTAACTTATAAAGTTTTGCATTCATAACAATATATGAACATATTACTAATTAAAATAATCATATTAAAAGTTTAAATTGTACAATATTTAATTTAAACTTTTATAAAACGAATCAATATTCACGCCTAAAAAGGCGTCATGAATCTCTTGATCTATCTTCTGATCTTTAAGAAAAGTAGGCCACACCTCAGAAATCATTCCTATTTCCTTTTTACTCAAACTTAGCAAGTACTCTTTTAGAATATCCTTTTCCATCTTCACGATCAAAGAGGGGGCAGAGGAAAATCCCTTTTGAAACTCTAAAAGACGAAACATGCTTCTTAAGGTATTATAAATTTTTATATCACTTTCGACCTTCATCATTGCCTTTAATTAAGAATTTTAGTGCCAGGCGTTACTGCATTTATTTCGCTTTCAATATCCTCTTTCGCCATATCTAAAGTATCCTTAATAAGACCAAGAAAATCTTCTTCGTATATATTAAGATCTAAAGATAACTTGACGCTAAAAGATATTAATACTGTTAATAATTCCAGCCTAGAATCATCAAAATTATTTAGTTTAATTATTTCATTGATCGTATTTTCTATCTTTTCACTATACTCATCCAAATATCTTTCGCTTAGCTCTATTTCAATGTACTCATCTAAGCCCAAATCATCATTTTTACTCATGAAAATAAAACCTCAATCAATATAGCAATCAGAAAAATTATCACTTACAATAGATTTAATTGGCTCTATAAATCTTAGAAGCAAGTCTGTAGTCATTCTAACGTCCTCAGCCGCTTGGTGAGCCTTCCCCCTCTTAACCCCAAAGGATTTGACCAAAGATGTTAAATTGTAATATCTGCGCCTTTTACCAACGCAAAGATCGAATAATGTTGCAATTTGCTTAGTGTCAAGAACCCTATTATTATTCTCTAAAGCAAATGGAAATGTATCATAAGAGCCTGCCTTTCGCCATAACTCTCTTAATGCGTCAATATCAAATTTTGGATTTTGACCAACAAAGACTCTATCCATCGCAGACATTCCATCTTCCATCACCCAAAGCTCAATCTCAGAAATAACATCAGCTGGCTCTTTGTAGTTCTCTTTTCCAAACTTTGTCAAATGCATAATATCATCACGATTATGACCATTGATCGCTAGAGCCTTATCTTCAATTGTAGAGGGATCTAAGGCCTTTAGCCGCCACGTGGATTGCTCTCTTGTATAATTTGAACCTTCATCGGAAGTCAGCCGACAAGCTGAAATTTCAATAACATCATTTTTAACTGCATCTAATCCAGTGGTCTCGCAGTCTATGACATAAATAACATAACCAGGTATCATTGATTTATGAACAGATCAAAACACTCATATCGAATGATTTGATCATGCTTATTAATCAGAGTCTTCGTCATTCGAAAATTTTAATGAAACACTTGAGCTTGCTGAAATTTTAGACAAATATATACTTATACGTTCAGCGGTGACATTATCAATAGGTATCTCGATCCGCTGTTTTTTATCATTACTAAATGAAAGAAAAGGGACTTTTCCATTGTACCTTATACCATTATAAATTATCATAATTTAATCTTTTTAATATTACTCTTTATATCTTTTAGCTTAAATACACCCGATTTAATTTGAGCTATTAAGAACTGCATACCATCAACTGAAGATAAAAAAGACCTCTCTTTTTTTGTAAGCCTATTTGAGTTGATGCTAATAATTACTTTTTTATCCCTCAAAACCTCCCAACAAAGACCATTATTTGGAAGCATGACTTTTCTAATACTAATTATTTCATGCACAACATTGGAGTCATCGTCAAATAACGCATCCTCTTTGGTCATATTGAAGTTTTTTTCAAATTCAGTTGGCACTTTTTTCCATTGAAAATTAAAAGCATTACTCTTTACTTACAAGCACTATCGGCTGCCACTGAGCCCATAATTGCCGCAGAAAGTATTCCGCTTACCTTTGCACTCTCGCCCGCTATAAACATATCATCTATTTCAGATTCTAAATTTGAGCCAAGACGTATACCCGCAGCTAATGGTCTAATATTAGGTATATGAAAATATCCATTAGTCATGATATTTGGTATAAATGCCTGTATTTCCTCTAATTTATCATGCAGCCAATCATATTCTGGAAGTAATGATAACAAGCTATTTTTGTTTCTAAAATTTTTAATTTTTTCTCGACTAATTCTATCATTATATAATAAATATGAAAGTTTAGCTACACGTTCTGTATATTTAGTGGCTTCATCTTCCACATATTTTGAATATAGTAATGAAAAATACACTTTTTCTGACTTCCAACGATCCTCATTCGAACGGAACGAAGAAATAACCAAATCAGCATGGTCCTCAGGAATAACTGAGCCAGACCAACTAAATGGACCAATGTTTAAATTATCTTTGTTAATTGATAAGTGAGATTTATTAAGATCCTTCATGTGTAAGGCAGGCATTTCCACCATAACACCATACTCAGCAAGACTGTCGTCAGTGTATATTCCAAATTTCTTATAAAGATCAGTAACCCAACGCCAACCAGTACGACCAACGCATAAAATTATTTTTTTACAAGAATAGTCGCCCTTTTCACTTGATATTAAAAAACGACCCCTTTTCTTGATTACATCGTATACCTCGTTATCAAAGCTCCAAAAAATATTATTATCTTCAATTTTATTTGATATCACTCTGGACAATTGATGAATGCTGCTAGGTTTCCATTGAATATGAGGATTTAAACTATAATTAAACCCACTATCTTTAATCTTATTTAAGAAGCTGACGCTAGGAAGCTTGTCTTCTTTTAAATTTAAACTGTTTGCCTTCTCTAACCAAGAATAAACCCACTGGACTGTGGGCCTTACCTTCCTTCCGTCTATTAATTCTGAGACCTTGTCAGCGTCACCTGGATAAATCTTTCCATCACCACCTGGAAAACAGCCAAGCCACCCCTCCAGCTGCCTTCGTCGCTTTCCTGGAGGCCTGCCGACATCAAATAATATGGTTTTAACATTTTTATGTCTTTCAGCTATCCTTAACGCCGCAAAAGCCCCGGCAACACCTGCCCCAATAATACCTACATCAAAATTATCCATAATAATCGCTGAAATATATTATTAATATATAAAAACTAAAAATCCTTATCGTTTAATGCGATATGACAATTGAGCTTTCATGCCTAGTTAGGCAGAACTCGAACTTTTTATCAGAAAGATTAAATAAAAAATAAAATAAAATAAATGTATAAAGAATTAATTATTAATTATTAATAATATAGCATTTAATTAATTAAAATTTATAATTAATTATTATATTATTAATTGGAGAAAATTGATTTATTTACTATCACTAATATTGGCGGTAGGTTTATTTAGCTTATTTTTGAATTTGAATAGCGTCTATTCAAAGCGAAAGGTTATAAGTTACAAATACAAACTTCCTAGAATGATTACCAGAAAGGTAAGAATAGATAAAAAATTTAGTAAAAAAGAAAAAAAGATTATTTTACAATCTTTCAAAGAGTGGGAGGAAAAAAGCTGCGGCTTAATAAAGTTTATTATTATAAATCATTCAGCCAATCCTTACTTTGTTAAAGATGGTTATTATTATGACAAAGAGCATATTCCCAATTGCAACACAATTGATGTAGTAAGGGCAATTTCTTCAGATGATATTATAAAATATTTGGATGGCTATTATCAATTAGGCGTTTATGGTTTTGCTTACGGAGATCATGAGCCAGGTTTTATTTTAATTGTAATGAATCGTTTAAAAACAAAGAAAGCGATTAAAGATGTCACAATGCATGAAATCGGCCACATGCTGGGAATCATGCATTTAGATGATGAATATGCATTAATGCATAAATACTATGATAAGAGTAAATGCAAAGGTATATCTAATAAAGATATTAGATCTTTTATATACAATGCATGTTGGGATCCAGATCGAAATCCAAGCGAAACAATATTTGATTAAGCTCGTCAATAAAAAAACGACTCCCGAAAATATAGAGAGCCGTTTGGTCGGAGCGGGAGACGAAATTTGAACTCGCGACGTCAACCTTGGCAAGGTTGCACTCTACCACTGAGTTACTCCCGCAACTTGTTTGTGAATGCCTTATGCTTTATCACTCACTAACTCGTAAAAGAATTCGTGGGGGTTTTTCCTCCGCAAAGTAAACATCTCCAAATTCTTTTGGCAGGGATGTCTGAATACTTGAAAATTTTAAACTCTTGTATACGTAGTAAGATTTTTCAAGCTCGCTAGGATCTTCGAAGCCAAGACCTCCACCTCCACCCTTAATATCTAGACTTCGAAAAGACACATCACCACCACCGTTATGGATAAAAGCCAGCCAAATCCAATTGACATCATAAGCAAAGTCAATTGGAGCCTCAATAACAGAATTACCCTTCAGATTAAGTGTACCCGAGTCTACAAGCAGACTGCCAGGCAGCCCATTGGCATTCGCATAAACACCTAACCTAATACTTTTATCACTGTCAACATTACTTGTACATTCAATTGCAATCTTATCAAATTGAACTCGCTGCTCCAAAGACATTGGGGCAGCATACAGCGTATGAGCCGGCCTTGCCACCTGTAGGACGCTATCTGGTGTTAATCCAAGTCCATTATCATACCATCTACCTTTAATGAGGCCTGGTGTTGATATATAAACTGAATTAATGCAAATATCTTTGCCCAAAACTGACACATAAGTGCCTGCGCCTGCCTTAATGCTCATAACTTATTCTGGCTTATAGAACCTTAGAGTCTCTAGGTCTAGACTCCACTTTTCATCACCATTAATGTCAATGCCATAAGACTCGGCTAAGGTTCGGCTTGTTGCAATCATTTCCTCTTTGACGGCCTGTAGGCCTTTTAAGCATTCGCCTTTGTCTCTTTCGGCCTTTTGTTTTTGAGCCATTTCTTGCATAGCAAGATCTGCAAGAGCCATTTTTAATCTATTAAATCTACCTTGAATGCTAGATAGTTTCTTCTTGTCCGCTGGCTTTAAATTAATAAAATCCGGCCCCTTATCCGCCGTAGTAGCCTTGATCTTTGAAGCCCCAGCTGACGTCTTGCGTGTAGAAGTTTTTCTTGACTTAGACTTACTGACCGTCTTTCGCTTAGGCGCATTGCTCACAGTTGATGCTGTAGAATAACTTCTCTTAGACTTAGTGCTGCTTTTTTTTCTCGCCGCCATACTATCACTCCATTAAAAATAACTTTTGTCTTAATTTCTTAATTACATTATATAGCCTGACTATATATTATGTTTGTATATAAAGTAAGTAAATAAAATTTACTTACTTTATATACAAAATTACCGCCTCTCTCTAGAGAGAGGCGGTAATTTTTTTCACTTATATAACATAGTCTTATGCATTATTCTTACTTATACCTAGTTATTAGCTAATTTCGACAGTTGCCTTAACAGCGAGCATAACGTCGTAGTTACCATCGCCATCCGCAGCGCTTGTCATACAAACACCAAGCTCAGCAACATACTCGCCAGCAGCACTCGGCGCTGTTGTTGTTGCATTACCAGCGTTAACGAGTCCGCCGTCCATATAGACAAGGTCACCAGCTGAAGGAGCGGCTGTAAAGGCCATCGGAGCAACACCGCTAACAATAGCCTCGCCAGATGCGTCAGATGTCTTGCAGACACCGCCAAAGACGGAGCTTGAAGCGCCTGAATTATCAGCAGCAGCAAGCGTCTTATTAGCAGAGTAATAACCAAGCTCACCAACACTAAGTGCTGACGTGTCAATTCCAGGAGCAACAACCTGAGCTACAGACTCAACTGCGCTACCCATATCGGTCCAAGAACCGTTGATGTAGCCCAACATTTGGCTTGTGCCCGTATCATAAATGATCATACCATTTGTAGGCGCTGCGATTGATGCATTTGTGGTCTGTGTGACCTGCGGGGCCTTGTCGGGCTGTTGGTTCAAGATAAGAGCGTCACCTGCATGCTGGAAATCAGCAATATCGCCACCTGAGTTGATCATCAAGATAGAGTAACCATCGCGAACAACAGTAAGTCCAGCTGAAATTTGACCACTAAAGTAGTTAACACCAGAGCCAGACTGAGTCATGCTGGGGTTTGTGCCTGAAACGTCAAATGTGTAGCCGAGGAAGCTTGTTGAGTTAATTGCAGCCAAAACACCACCATCAACATAGAGGCCAGAGCCGCTTGCTTGAGCGTAGGTGCTTGAGTAGAAGTTGCCAGTAACAGTCGTATCGCCGGCAAGTGTGTTAGCACCAAGAGCGCTCTGAGTGATACCGCCAGTAGCGTTATCAAAAACGATTGTAGCGCCCGTAGCGTCGGTGAATGTATAATCGCCGCCTTGGTGGGTGCTAGCGCCAGTGACATCAAGACCGCCATCAGCATCAAGATTACCAGCTAAGGTCACCTGAGCAGCTGTTGACTGTGTGATTGCGCCAGTGGCTTGAGCGATTGTAAAAGCGCCGCCTGTAGCGTCAGTCATTGTGAAATCAGCGCCTGAGACATCAAGACCGCCATCAGCATCAAGATTACCGCCAAGCGTGACTTGGGCTGTACCTGTCTGCGTCATCGTGGCATCTGCCTCTGTGATTCTAAAGACACTTCCATCAGTAGCCGTGAACAAGAAGTCACCACCAGTGATGTCAACACCGTCTTGCGCGTCAACGTTACCAGAAAGTGTGACCTGCGCGCCACCTGTTTGTGTAAGGGCGCCAGCCATTGTTGTTGCGCCGGTTACATCAAGACCACCATCGGCATCAAGATTGCCAGAAAGTGTGACCTGAGCGCCACCAATCTGATCAACTTGACCAGTTAAGGTTGTAGCGCCAGTGACATCAAGACCTTGATTAGCATCAAGGTTACCGTCGAAGTCTGCTTGACCTGAACCGAAGTTCCACGTCGGGTTGCCCGTAGCAGTAACGTTACCAGCAGCATAATCTGTGGTAGCGTTGATTGTCAAAGTATCAGCAGCTGCATCACCAAGGGTGATATTGCCTTGAAAATCTGCATCACTTTCAAAAGTGCTGTTACCAATAACAGTCTCTGTACCATCAATTCTAAGGTCACCCTTGATTGTGGTAAGAACACCGACAGAGCCGATGTCAATTGAAGTTGCCGTTGAGGCACCAAGTAAAAGTGAACCAGCCTGATCTGTATCAAGACCAGCAGCCTGTTGTACTTCGAGTACTGAACCACTCGGGAGCTGTTGAATTCTACCCGAAATGGATAATAAAGGTAAATTAGCCATAATATTCTCCTAATTAAAAAAATGTGTATATTTTATCTTAATTACGTTAACGTTCGTTTTAATCTTACTAATCTTACTAATCTTACTAATCTTACTAATCTTACTAATTTTACTAATTTTACTTAATCTTAAACTTCTTCATAACGGATATCAGCTCTTAAGCAGCGAATTGATCTTTCATCCGTAAAGTCATAAGGTACACCGTCTTTTGAGATAACGTCACCGGCTTTCCATCCCGAGGCATCAGGAGCAGGAAACTCCTCCATTCTGCCGTCTTTCATCGGGACCCTGATCATCAATGTTTGGCCCATTTGCTTAACCAAACCAGGTCTCGGTGGCTCTCCCAAATACTTAAATTGAGCCATATTTTCTCCTTTTTTTTACAATCATGATAATATCACAAAATCTTGATCAACCATCACAATTAATGTTGTATTGTCTTTCGCAACGCCTATCTTTTGCACTACCGAACCCGCGCTTGCAGGCGCTACATTTGTAATTTGCCCCGATATTTCCGACAAATAGTAAGCTTCACCCGTAATCAAACCGGGATAGTTTATCTCACCGTAAAACAAAACCTCTGCCGTGGTCGCTGTAGGTTTATTCAAGATTATTCCTATACTGGGATATTTAGTTGGATTATTTGCACTAGCCGTACCAACTGAGTTACTTCCGTTAATATATACAGCATATCCATCCAAAACCAAACTTGTACAAGAAAATAAACCAGTTACCTTATTTGAAGTTGTGGCTCCACTAGTACCTATAATAGAGGATCCGCTTCTAGTTAATAAATCTCCATCACTAAGAGAATCAATAGCTAAGCTTTGGCCGCCAGCTTCTGTTAAAGCAACAACGCTTGGATTTGGATATAACCCAGATAAATCGCCTCCGGCAGGGCCATTATTTATTAAACACCTATTAGATGGATCAACTAAAGCGCCAATATATTGACCACCATATATTTCAGCAGATCCAGTGCCAATGTCTAAACTCAAATTTCCTTGAATATGGCCATTTTCTAGAAAAAAATCAGCATATCCATCAACAGTAACATTTCCGCCAATTTGACCTGTCTGCAAATAAAAAATAGACGTATCATTTACAGTCAGATCTCCATTTATAGAAACATTACTGAGATCTCCTAAACCTACATCTCCATTAAACTCAAGGGATGTCAGCTTAGATATCCCACCGTTTAGGCCATAATTCCCTCCTGCCGGATACCCTTCAGGATCAGTTGTATCAAATGTAAAGTCGAATAAAGGAGACGTCACTGTAGTAGATGCCAGCCATGCTCCAGAAACATTAAACATAGTAATACCAGAGCCTCCCAGCCAACATCCGGTATTAAAAGTTATGTAGTTTGTGTTCCTAGCATACATTGCTAAAGCAGCTCCTATTGTTCTAAAATTACAATTAACAAAATTAATTTCTACACCGCCAAAATTAGTAGTCACAGGCGATGCGTCCCCCTTAACTCCAATTAATTGGACTGCGGGAGAGGTTCCATCTTGAGGTCGAAAGTCTAAATTTCTAAATTGATTATCTGATGGTCCGGCAGAGCCGCTATTAACAAGGCCTGAATAAGGCCCGCCGGAAAGATAAGTGTTTAATGATACTGAGGTGGCGTTGCTTAATACCAAGCAGGAGCCTGTCGTGGCTTTTATCTGACAGAGACCTTGCCCTCCACGCCCAATTAAACCAACACCACTTTTGCTAATAATTAAATTTTCGTCATATATCCCTGGTGCAATAATAACTGCGGCAGGGTTTGAAGTGCTAGGTGATAAACCGCTTTCAATATCATCAATAGCATACTGAATCGTTTTATATGGGCTTGAGGAAGTTCCATAGCCAACACCATCAGTGCCGCTGAGATCAACATATCTTGACCTTTCCGGCAATGGCAATGGTGGTAAATCGCTTGGAGGCCTGGCCTCCCAGCGATTTGTTGCAGCGTCATACGCAACCACGTAGCCATCAGCAGCTCCAAATGGAGGTGCTAATTGTTTAAGTGGGAGTTTTGGCATACGAAATACTTACAAAATAAAACTTTGGTTATGTTAACATGTCCTCCTTTTTATAAATAAATAATAATAGATTGTTACATCTAACTAATTGACACTAAACATTTGCAAGTGGTTAAAAAAATTAATTTAATTAATTATTATTTAAATGTCATAATTTAAATCAATTACATCAAAAGCATCCAAATCAAAATTTGCATTAACACCGTTCCAAATTAGCTTATCACCCGCCGCAATGTCTTTGATCTTTTTAGCAGTCAAACCTGAGCTGGTAGCTGAGAAGTAACACTCAGTGTTTTTCAAACCATCACCTACAGCCGCCTGAATTCCATTAACCATTACAGTAACATAGCTGTCATTTTTAGGAGTTTCACTTATTTTAATATTTGTATATGATCCATTGCCAGCCGTCACTGCTGGAGTTAGCGCTTTGTCTTTAATAGTTGGAACGCCTCCTTCCTCAATCGGTGGCGGCATCGGGCCGGGAGTAAGGCTATTAATTTGCAACTCCATGTTATCAAGTCTGGCCCTAACAGTCCCCCACTCACGGCTAGGATCTATGCCCAACTCTTTTTCGATATTAATAGTTGCATCCCTCAAACGATTAACCACCTCCGCCTTTACAGGCGTAACCAAATCTATAGTAATTGGCAATTCAACAGATGAATCTATTTGATATGGATATTTACTATATTTAGGCAAAATACCTCCAAAATTCAAAAGTAAAAGAAATCTATCTCAATGTTAAAAAATTAATAAATAAAAAAATAAAATATTTATATAATATATAATAAATTGTAGATATATGTTTAATTATGCGTATAAAAAAAAATAAGGCCTGAACTTTTAATTCAGGCCTTATTTTGTATTAATATAATTAATAATATAAATTATTAATTATCGAACCACCCCCTTAAAAATCTGCTCTAGAGCCGAAGCCGTCACAGTCTTCGGGTTAATTCGATAATAAGTAACTCGCGCATTATTGTTACTTGCCCTCTTATTGAGATCATTAGCTGAAGCGCACTCAACCGTGAAGCCGCCATACTGCGGCTTTCTCAAATCTCGCAAGCGAGAGCCTGCGAAGGGAACTCGAAAGGCAGTTCGAGATACCCAGCCGCCTTTAGCCTTCAGCAAGGAGTGAAGGACACGCTGAGTGTTACTTGTAAGCTTACGTCGATTAATGCTTTCAACAATAGAGGTAACCTTCTTACTTTTAAATGATGTATTTGTAGTCATTAGCTACATTCCTTTCTAACTTTATAAAAAGTTTATTTTATAAAAAAATCAAGCCAACATCAGCTTGAAAATATGATCATTATCAATTCAATAAGCCTAAGCTATTGATAAGTTTTATAAAATCATCTTTCTCTATCTCGACTGAATTGATAATCGTATTTAAATGATTGGAACCGTCTTTAGCCGACAAGATAACAACAACATTTCCACTGGAATTCAGCTTTAACTCCAGATAATTATCAATATTTTCATCAAAAGTTAATCTCATTGACTTAGATCCTTTTAAAAAAGACGGCTTTCTTTAAAAAAACAAACTTATCAGAGACAAAAGCTGATCCTGATATTAATCCACACCCAATCTTATTAACTACCTTGTTATCTTTATTTACCAAGACAAAGGCGAGATTGCCAATGGATGTCATTTTGACAATATCAAAATAACTTAAAGCTATCTTTAAGTTATAAAGCGACACATCATCGCCATAACACTCTTCAACCAAATTATCAAAGTCGCCAACTTTAATTCCATTATCGAGAATAAAACCATTACTAATCATAAGTAATATCCTCCCATTTAGTCATTACTTCAGTGTAAGTGTCATGAACAAATATTGTATGCTCAAAATGACAAGAGATATCCTTAGTTACAATCGTCCAACCATCGTCCAAAACTTTAGTCTTATCACTTTTTAAAGATAGCATTGGTTCAATTGCTATTGTTAATCCCTTTTGAATCCTAATACCCTCTTTTGCTTTCGCTTTGTTATAAACAAAAGGATGAGCGTGAGGTGTATTAAGCTCCAAACCATGGCCGCCATAATTAGTAATTAAATGATATGGATAACCTCTTACAGTACGATAAATTGTCTGGCCTATTATTCCTAGCTGCTTACCAACTGCAATCGAATCAATTGCTTTATCTAAGGATTTTTTACATAATTCGAGCATATAAACATGATCTTTTTTTATAGGCTCACCGTAGATTGCAGTGATTGCTGCATCCGCTATTACGCCGTCATAAGTTGCCCCTAGATCTATCTTGACAACGTCGCCCTTTTGCAACACATAATCACGAGGAATGCCGTGAACCAGTTCATTATTGACTGATGCGCATATAGAGCCTGGAAACCCTTTATAATCTTTAAAGGTGGCAGTGCAATCAAAAGACTCTATGCATTCAATTGCAAAATTTTCAATATCTAATAAATTCAAATTTGGCGTTGCGCTCTCTATGAGATGCTTTGACTTGGCTAGAATATTGCCTACACATTTCCCAGCAATCCGCTGCTTTTGCAGCCAATCGTCATCTTTTAAAGAAATAAATTCATTATTAATAAATAAATCACTCATAAAGTCTTTTTCTATGAAGAATATTCTTCATCTAATATTTTTAATGACTTACTGATAAACTCCTGATCCAAGGCATTTATAAGCTGTGCCAATCGAGGTACATCATCTTTGAGAACAAGAGTTCTGGGGCCATTAATTAAAAAATTTAAATGATTTCTAACAGCAACGATAGATGCCAGCTCATCAAACTTACTTTTAGAGGTATTTGCCACAGGATTAATCCATCATTCGGCCTAGATTTACAAACGGCACCACCTTTGGCGGTGGAGGCTCAGATTTAGCTTTTGTCGGATTACTCTTGTTCTTAGCGGCATGACTATTGGAAGCATCATCTTGGCCGTATTTTATAATCGGCTCACCGCCACCATTCGACTCTTTTTCTTTTTTTATAATTTCCCCTGATGACTCATCTATTGTATCATCTAGAGAAAGGCCCTTCTTAATATAGAATTTTAAGATCACATTATTAAATTCTAAATCTGCCTTTTGACTTTCTAATATATATTTTTCCGCTAATAGCGCTGAAAAAGACTTTTTAATCTTTGAGTCTTTTATTAATTGCAACTCTTTTTCAGATAGAAATTCTTTTTTTGATTCATCACTACTCATTATTTAAACTTTCTTGGATTTCACCATCAAATATAGTCCAATAACTTAAGTCTATTTGTATATAAAGTTTTTTAGACTTATCGACTTCAGATTTATCTTCTTTCAAAATGAAAAATGGCTTTTTCCACTCTGCAATTATTTCTTTTTCAAAGTATATTTTTACTCCGCCATCTCCGTCGTCTTTTACATGAACGTCATATTTTCTTAGCGCTTTCCTAAGTTTAATTTTGTGGTCTGTGGTAAAATACTCCACGCCCTCTTCTTCTGGAAAGCATTCTTCCAGAGGAATTTCTAGAACTTCTAAGACGCCCCGAATAAAATTATATTTTTCGTCAGCTTCTACCCGCCTTGCATCTTCTCTGTTTACATAAATTGAGAATTCCACTTTTATTTAAATCAATCAACCGCATCCAGAAAAGCCACAATCTAAACATCGAAGGCAGCCATCTTCACGGGCCATCTGGTGCGAGCCACACGAGGGGCAGACATCCGCCTTCTTCTGGCTCTTTTTTCTTACATGCTTTTTTAACAGTCTAGCTAGGACATTATTTATATCAACGATATTACCGTCTTTAGACAACTGCTCAATTAAATATTCAATAGGCACCCCATGACGTAACGATGTAGATATCATTCTCGTAGTCCATGAAAGCTCTTCATTGTCAGCTGACTCAATAATATTTTCTACAAGCACATTATTGGTAACATCTAATAGATCGTAATGGCCCCGCTTTGCTCTGACCACTTTGCCCTCTGTATATTTTGAAGGTATTTTCCAATTATCATGAAGCCCCATAAAGATCTCATAAAGCTCATTGTAAAGCATTCCAACAAGAACAACCCACTTAACACCCTTCACCGTGGCGCGATGAATTGCGCACATTAACTCTTTCGGCCTTTTAGGTGATTCGGACGGGATAATTGCTGTAGGACGGCCATCCTTACTTTTATCTTTATTCTGACTCTTATAAGTCTCATCACTTACAAGAACACCCGTTCTACAGCCATCTCTGTATACTGTAACCCCCTTACAGCCAGACTCATAACCAGTCATATACACATCGCTAACAACTTCTTTTGTTGTATTGTTAGGTAGGTTAGTTGTATTACTTATAGCGTGACTTACCCATCTTTGAGCGGCAGCCTGGCCTTTTACCTTGCTCACCCAATTAATATCATTTGAGGTCGCTTTAAAGTAAGGTGAATCTTCAATTTCGGTTTTTCCAGTAATTTCCATCCATTGTTTAAATCTATGATGATACACCGTGTATTCCTTCCATTTATCCCCCATAGAATCAACAAAATCAACTGAGGCGTCAATATCACTAGGATTAATTTTTTTACGTCTTGTATATTTTACTAGGAATGCCGGCTCGATGCCTGATGTTGTTTGAGTCAAAATAGATACAGACCCACATGGCGCTGTTGTTGTTAATGCGATATTTCTACGGCCATACTTTTTAGCTAAGCTTCTTATCTCTGGATCTGCATTCCAAATTCTTTTGAGGTAATTACAATCAGATTTATCTTCTAATTTGTAATCAAATATTTCAAATGGGCCTCGCTCTTTGGCCAAAATACAGCTGGACTTGTGCGCAGCCAAAGCCATTGTTTTATATATTTTTTCAATAACTTTTATTGATTTATCAGATCCATAAGTATGACCTAATGCTGCCACCGCATCTCCAATAGCGGTAACGCCTAAGCCGGTTCTTCGGCCAGCAGAGCAAACTCTTAGAAATTCATTCCAAAGCTTTAATTCAATTTCTTTTACTTCATTCGGTTCAGGATCCAGGGTGATTTTTTCAATGATCTTTTCAATGATTTCTATCTCTAAATCAACAAGATCATCCATCAATCGCTGAGCCTTCATTGCATGCTCATAAAACAGATCAAAATCAAATGATGATTTATTTTCGAATGGCTTTTTTACATATGATAAAACGTTTAATAATAACAAGCGACAACTATCTGTACCCATCGGGATCTCGCCGCATCTGCGAGTTGTAACTGTATTTACAATAATAGATCTGGTTCTAGATTCTTTAATACAATAAACAGTATCTGGGGCAATGCTTTTTCTGGATACTAGTTTGAGAAAAGTTTTTTTTGTGTAATTCCTTTTAACATTAGAGAGAAGTTGTTTTAACTTTTGATCTTTTTGTGGGTGATTGAATTTAATTAGCTTTCCGAAAGCCTTCCACCCACCACAAGTAGTTATAAGTTCATATTGATCTTTTACTTTATAATTAATATTTTTTATATTAGCAGTATGACTCTTTCGTCTTAAATAAATTGAAGATGAAATGCCATTAGCATGCAGTAGTAGCTGAACATCTCTCAAAAGCCCCCTGTTTGACTGAGCAAGCCTAATAGAGGCATTAGAACGAGATCCCGACTGCACACTGCCGTCAGCGTAATAAAGTCCAGAAAGATAAAACAATCCCTCTTTTTTTCTAGCATTATTTAATACAAATTCTGGAACGGATAACTTTGTTTCTTTAGAAAAATTATACTTTTGCTCAAGAAGATGTTTCAAAAAAGTAGAGCTTATTCTTGTCTTATTACGCCTTTCATCTGTAGAGATATAACAAGAAGATAACTTGCGCTTATTCCATCCATTCGTCAATTGAACTGAGTTATTTTTAAACAAATTATTGGCAATATCATTTATCAAATGAGTCATTTCATAGCGATGATCGCCCCATAAGTCTATATGAACTTTATTATCAGAAAATGTCCCATCACCAGCAATAAGGCCCATTAAAAATGAACACATTTCATCATTCGTCATATCTGAACTCAAGCCATCTAAAATATCATGCTTTGGAGGTGTGGGCACAGATATTAGAATTTCATGACTTGGTGATAAATCTTTAGCTTCTACCATTCCATCAGTCGTTGCTATATGATGATCTGGAGTACACTTTAGATTTTGACCATTACTAAGCTCTAATTCCAACAGCTCAGCAGATTTCTGAGTTATAAACGCACCACCCTCATACTCGCTACAAGTCGTTCCTTTTTGATTAAAATCCATCTTCCAATTTGTAGGATCTTCATTTTTAGGATCACCAACATACGAAATACGATTGTCTACAAGAGGAATGCCTTGACCTTTAATCTGAGAATCTTTAAATTTAACATAACCTGATTCGTCCAAAAATCTCTCATCTCCATGGAAGCAAGGATTAGTTGCACGCTCAGCAAATGCAGGATCTTTGTGACGATAAAGATGAGGTATCGAGTTGTTTTTTATATTATCTTCAAATAGAAGGCCAGGCTCCGCCATACCATGCGCTGCATCTACGATCTTACTCCAAAGCTCTTTTGCACTCACCCAACGCTCGACTTGGGGAGATTTTTTATCATCTATAGGCCATCTTAACTGAACATCGTTTTCACTTTTAACGGCATTCATAAATTCATCAGATAAAAGAATAGAGATGTTGGCTCCAGTTACTTTTTTCAAATCCTTCTTTATATCAATAAATTTTTCAATTTCAGGGTGATGACAGCTAATCACTAAAATTAGTGCCCCGCGTCTGCCTCCTTGAGCAACCTCTCGACAGGTATTGGAAAATCTTTCCATAAAAATTCCAATACCATCAGTTGTTCGAGCTGCATTGTTTGTAGGCACTCCCTTGGGTCGAATATTCGATATATTAACCCCCACGCCAGCACGACGCTTCATAAGTTGGGCTAACTCCTGATCTGTTTTCAGGATGCCGCCATAAGAATCATAAGTAGACTCTATAACAAAACAATTTCCACTCGATTGCAGCTGAAAGGGATTGCCGACCGAACTCATCGGACTCCCTTGCGGCACAATATATCTAAAATTTTCAAGTAAAGAAAATATCTCATCTTCACTCATAGGGTTTTCGTATTTACCCTCTACACGCGCAAACTCTTTAGCCAAACGTTTGTGCATATCAAAAGGAGTCAACTCATGATATGATCCTTGATTATCACGAAGAGCATATTTATCAACAAAAACTTTTGCAGCAAGCTCATCTCCTTTAAAATAATCTAAAGATGCCTCGTACACTTCATTATAAGAAAAACTTTTAACCATTTTTTTATTACTTTTCAAAAGAACTATCCAAAGATAATATATACTCTTTTATTACTTCCTTAGACTCTTGAATTAACTTTACATACTGAGATCTTGAAATACTCAAGGCCGTGAGAACAAAACTTATAGTATTTGGCTTATGCCCATTAAAGCCATACGTCATATTTACTACTTTTTGATTTTTTTCAGGCAACGTATCAATTGCTTTTGATATTATTTCCGCCATTTGTTCTGACTCTACCCTTTCCAAAGCAGATAGAGAAGTTTCAATTATTGTCGGAATAACGTTTGTTTTGTAGGGCCTTACCTCTTTAGCCACTTTTAATGGGTAACGAATTGTTGAATGACAATTCGCAGATCTCGACACCCTAGTACTTATATATTTATCAGCCCACCATCCAAAAATACCTTTTTCAGGATCGTAGGTTCTCAAAGCAAGAAGAAGGGCTTCCATACCATCCTGCTCTAAGTCTTCATGGTTCGAGAACTTTTTATATTTATTTGTCCTCACAGATACCAAATGCTTCAATTTTATAATACAATCATTTTGTATTGTCTTAATTTCTAGTATTTCATCAGGACACGTTGACTCTTTCAATCTTTCCGTAGCTTGAAGGTAGTCTGCGGCTATATCACTTACCTCTTGATTTCTCGCCTCACGGCTTTTTTTTGTAGATTTCTTGCCCATCATGGCCTTTGCACTTGTTAATCTATAATATCATTATCACCAAGATCTAATGAGTTGCCCTCTAATTCATCGATAAAAGACTCAATAGTAAATTTTATAATTTCAATATTATCGATCTCAAGTAATACCTTTAATATTTTTATAAATCTCTCTTTGGAGACTTTTTTATATTTTTTTCCCATAAATCACTTAAATATTCTTTAAGTCATCCGCAAGCTTCTTCTGCTCTATTTTATTATTATGATACTTATCCTCACCAACAAAATTAGCCGCAAGATTCTCATCCCTTGCAGCAGCGCGCTTAAACTTCTTAGCATCCGTTTTTGCCTTCGCTATTGTTTCATGATGACCTAACGTCACAATATGCCTGCCAGAACCGCCAGATACGAGTCGCTTTACTGTTCCAGAGGCATTGCATTTTGGACAAACGGTAGGAGGACTCGCCTTTATACTATAAAAGGCGTCCCATTCATGATCACAATTAGTACATATATGTTCGTAAGTAGGCATAATTTATCACTTTTTTAAAACTAAACGCTTTTCAATTATTCGCAGCTCAATATCTTCAGTCCAATCATTTTTGATTCTTTTTTTAAATCTTTCATTTACAATTCTAAAAACTAAAAAAACATCATCCTGATCAAGAGAATGCTCGACGCGAACTGCTACAGCGACGGTATCATCTTGATAATTTTTACTCATTTCAGCACTCTCGACTCATTTAACTCTCATGCCAACCTATTTTTTTCAAATAATCAGAAATGTCTATTGCACCATTGTCACCAGCCGGGCCATTTTCAAAGTTTTCAGGCCGGTACGGCTCTTCCATTTCTGATATGGAGGCATTTTTAAAATTCTTTTTTAATACATGCCGCCCCAATTCTCCGTCTCGATTTTTAATAATATGATAAGTCAAATCTGAATATCTATACTCGTTCTTTCGAGTTTCTATTTGAATGCCTATATTTGCATGGTGCATTATCAATGAGGAGCGGCCAATTCTGTGTAGGCCAATCAAATCCGATGAGTCTTTTTTGCCCTTGTTTTGAGGTCGATTCAATTGAACTGCTGTCAATGTAGCTATGTTGTGAACCCTTCCAAACTCATGCACCTTGCCTGCGATATAACCTAACTTAAGCCAATCGTCTCCAGAGAACTCACGATCTTCTAAAAGGCCTAAATAATCAACAACTACAAAGTCAGGCTGAAAGCTATCACAAGCCTCCTGATACCTACGCTCAATCTCCTCTACAGAAGCGCCTCGGGGCACATCAATAATCTGAAACTCATAGGGATATCTATCAATAAATCTTACAGCCTGAGAAAGAGAGTCTGCCTGAAGCTGATTCAACTTACAATCTCTTAGTCCGTAAATTGGAACATCCGCCAGTCTAGACATCGTTCTTCTTGCGCAGGCCTCATACGGCATTTCTAATGAAAAGTATAAACAATTATATCCCTTTCCAAAATTTTCCGAATCAGTATATATTGTGTTCTGCTGCATCCACATTTGAATTGCCATGTTATTGAGAAACATACTTTTACCGCCCCCGGTTTCAGCGGCTACTATAACCATTTCTCCAGGGCAAATTCCATTTTTTATATAGTCTAAAAAAGAATAGCCGGTCAGGATTCCTCTGCCCTTTTCCTCCTCACTTGCTTTTTGAAAATATTCAAGTTTAAACCGAGGCATATAAGCCTTCAAGGTCTCTTGCTTGAATACCTTCTTCTTCCCTTTCCTAATCTCTTTTAAGTTGACAATTTCTGACTGTAAACTTTTAATAATTTTATCGTGATTTAAAGAAGCATCACTAAGATTTGTATTAGATAAAGAATTTCTTAGATTGTTTATTACTCTATTGCTATATTTGTTCTTTAACTGATCTAAGTAAAATCCAAAATCAGAATCACTATAATCAACAGAATCTAAAACACTCCAGACATTCAAAAAGTTATCAACTATATCTTGTCGCTCTTTAAATCTTGATTCTAGAACCTTGCGAGAGGGAACTTCCTTATAAGCTTTTGCAAAGCTTAATATTGACTTTGCGAACAAATAATATTCTTTAGAGAACAAGTTCTCATTGTAAGCGTCTAAGAAGTCAAGCGCGCGACGTTTATTTGTGGTAAGCGCTTTTAAAACTTGTAACTCACATTGGTCTGACTCAAGCAACTTAACGACCCTCTTTTCTAAAGTCTTTTCCTAGCACTGGAATCATACTTACGTAATTCATCAAGCTAGATAAGCTTAGCCCTATAGAGCCCTCAAAAGAGCCGGCTATATTTGGAGAATTTGTACACATAAAGATCGGTAATTTATTTTGAGCCCTACACCTAAAAACGTCTTCCATGATTCTACCAAAAAGATCAGACGACGAAGCTGTCGGCATAAAGCGCGGATCAAACTCATCTATTACTAGAAAATCAACCATTAATAACTCATTACGAGCAGACATTTTATTCGAAGAATCATTGTAAATAAGATGGTTAACAATATCATTTACAGTTACATAAAGTGAAGAGAAGCCCCTCTCAACAGCTCTCTTTAAAATATTCGTGCAGGCAAATGTCTTACCAACCCCATGCGGCCCAGCAAAGCAAACGCAAACGCCGTCAGAATAAGCTTTATCGAAATCACTAGTAACTTTATTATAATAATTTAATAAAGTTGGATCTCCTTTAAAATCACGGCTCATTTCTAGCTTCCAATATGACAATGGAATATTGCTTTGTGCATATCTGGACAAAGCAGTATTAATTATCATGCACTTTTCACATGCCGAATCTAAAGATGCTGAATTTGATTTGCAGCTGTCACATTCCTTTAAAGTCGCAGACAGCTCATGAATCACTTTTCTTTGCGGGATCGTTACGAGAACTCCACTTTGAAAAACTTGGGTAGCCATAATTTGCTTGATTTGGTGCGGCATGCATATGCCGCTTTAGATCGTTTATAATATTTTGTTTTCTAGACAATAAAAGATCTTCAAATTTATCTTTATTTTCACTCAATTCTTGAAAATCATTAATAGACTGCTTTTCTACATATTCTCTTTCCTGCACTCTATCTTCATCTATAGGTTCAGAACAAACGCTAGCAATCGAAGAAAATACGTTTGTCATTATTATATTTTCATGACAATTATTTATAATAAGAACATTGTCGCTATTCAAAGATTTTAATATTGATTTGCCATCAGACCATTCGACCACAATACCTTCAGCAGAAAGGCCGTTTTTCAAGAAAATTTTAACTTTTTTTCCAATCAATTTCATTAGAATCCAGACCTACACTTGTAACACAAATAAGTTCCATCTTTTTGATTTGGCTTAGTTATGTAAGAGTTAAAAAAATTGCATTTCACGCAATGCATGCCACCATTATATTTTTTTTCAACAACCTCATCATCTACATAATCTGAAAAGTCATCTATAAAATGGTACTCTTCTCCAGACTCATCTACATACCCCGGATAAACACAGGGGTAACAAAAGCCAGGATCAGAGTCAGATGGAGGCGGGGCACTATCACTCATGACTATACAATTGTCTTTAAAACATCGTCCTCAAAGCCTATTGCATGCAATTGATCAAAGAGCTGCTTATACTGACCAAGAGCCGAAGGCCCAGAGTAACTCAATGCCTGCTTGGCAAACGCTAAGTCACCATAAGTTCTAACAGGCAATCCCAAATTAGATACAATTAGTTGATAGTCCGGCGGAAGCTCTGTCGCCTTTGATATTTTTTGCATCTCCGCTCGGTATGCAAAAAACTCATTAGCCAAACCATTTTGTAAAAAGAAAGATAATTTCCTAATTTTTATATTTTTTGGAATAAGCTTAAAATCATACACCCAATCAATATATTCTTTAATTGTGCGTGGGTTTGAAGTATTTAACATCCAATAAATTCTTTTAACTAAAACAATTTCAGTACATTTAGATGGCGGCCCTTGAAAGGAATAACAAAAATTACGGTTATAGGCCTCTTCAAATCTTTTAACAATATAAGCCAACATATGAACCTCCTTCCATTGAGAGGTTCTTAAAACTTCAATATCTTTAAACTTTAAAAAGAATTTTTGCCAAGGTTTAGATAAAGTCGTTGCCGTCATGTCTGTCACCGCACTTAAATTACAGTAAAGCCTTTCTCGCTAGAATATATTTTCTTTCGCTCTTTTGAGTGCTTACTTAAGTAATGAACATCATCATAAAAATCTATTACAGCTGCTCGTTTTTTGCCTTTCCAAGGGCGGATTACTCGACCTATTCTTTGTAGCGCACGAACTGAACTCTTCCCCGCACCTGCTAAAATTAACCCGGATAAAGCAGGCATATCCACACCAATATCAAATATCGTTGAGGCAATTATACAATTCACCTCACCACTTTCTAATCTTTCTTTTGCTTTATTTCTAGCATCAATGGAGTCTTTTCCGCTTAATAAGATACAAGGAAGCTCTTCAGATATTTTTTTATACAATATTTTTCCATGTGCAATTTGTGTGTAAAGAACTAAAACTTTGTAATTTTTATCAACAAGAATTTTAGCCCACTGAGATACCAATGAATTTCTAATATCATTTTCGACAACATATTTTTTATAAATATGAGGGTATTTTTTGGTAAGCTTTTCTTTGTACTTTGGAACTTTTACAAATTTAATCAGAGGGGGCACCAAGTATCCTTGATCAATAAGTGGGCTGGCCGATATATCAACGATTTTCGAACCAAAAATTGACTCTATAAGCAAGTCACTTCCATCGTCGCGCCAAGGGCTTGCACTCATTCCATAAATATATTCTGGATTTATATTTTTATAAATCTCTTGAATAGTATTACAAGAGGACATGTGGCACTCATCAAAAATGTTCAACTTAACAGTTTTCATGAGCTTTCTTATGTCATTATACTTGCTATCACCTAAAGATTTTTCTTTGCCAATCTTATCTGTTGTAATCTGAGACTTTAACCCTATGGCCTGTCCAATAGTCCAAACACTTACAATATTAATTTTTTTAATCTCGCAAAGTCCGTCTCCAATTACCCCAACATCTTCATCAAAAACTTCATTAAAAAAATTGTGAAATTGATAAAGAAGATCTGTGCCAATGACATAAATAAAAGTCGGCTTCCCAAAGTAAGCCGTGATCATAGCGGCCATAAGTGATTTTCCGCTACCAGTGGCTGACCTTATAACTCCGCAATCCTTATCCTTCACAACGCTAAGCACATCGTTTTGATAAGGCCTTGGTTCTTTTTTAATTTTCAATAAATTATCATGTATATCAATTGAATTAATTGGCGTCTTCGGCGTTCTTCTGTCTTCAATGATTAAACTCTTACCGGCGTCGCTGTAAAAGTCTCTAACTCTATCCAAAAGTCCATATGGAAAAGTCAACCGCTTGGTTAATATACGATGTATTCCATCCCACCTTACAAAAGAACCATTCTTATAATAACCTTTGTACGCTTTGGTGTATTTCGCCCCCTGTACGTGAAATGATAGCTCATCGTCCAAAGATCGAATAAAAGTTATATCAGGCTCTTCTTCTATAGCGCAGCCATCTTTATTTATAATTATTTTAGACATAAAACTACAAACTCACGGTTGCTGAATAACTAGCAACCGTGAGTTTTATTTTTGAACAACTAATGCCTCTAGCTAGGCGCTTCAGGGTACATAAAAGATTGATCGTCATATATTACAACGCGATTCTTTTTTGCAACAAATCTATATAAGTTAGTATTTGTATTATTTTTCTTATCCTCTGATTTTTTATTCAGAGTTTTCTTATTATGAAGCTTATTCATGCACTTAAAAGCTGATAATTTATCAGCCTTTTCTTTTATCAATAACATTTCTAGTCAATCGACCAAACGCAGAGCTTTTCTTTGCAATTTTGTCTTTGACTTTTTGAGCCTGTGATACGGTCTTATCAGTTCCAGCATCAAGGTTTAATGCTAAATTACGAGTCAAATCTTTGTTTTTAATCGCCTCTAGATGGGTAGATACTTCTTTTTTAAGCTCAGTAACTCTTGAGTCCGGCAAGCTAAGCCCGCTAAAAAATGAATAGACCTTAATTACATCTTCTTCAATTGTATCATCTACATATATGCCTCTGAAGACGCCAAGAGGAGTTTGAGCTACGTCTTGAACCATTGCCATAGCATAGTTTATCGATGAGCTTGGTATTTTATCCCAAACCTTTTTATTAGCCAAAAACATTGCTCCAATGTATTTTGTTTGCTTTAGGTCAAAGCCACTGGCCAATAACCCTGACGTCATATTGCTAATGACTGCCTCAGCAATAGCTGTATCTTCTTCGTAATTATCAATTGTCATCCAACCATAGAGACTTAACCCTCCACCATCAGTGACAATCTTTGCCCACTCCATGGGATCCAAGGATTTGACATTTGAAGGCTCTGAGGAAAAGGTGTTAAATACATCTATAGGCTCAACAATGGCCTTATTGCTAACCCGATAAAACTCCATGGGACTAACATCACTAAAGATGGTTTCGATCTTGGCGTTGTCCACAACAATTAAGTTGTTTATTCTCGACGTCTGAACCTCTTTTGCCAGCTTAGAAAGCGCCTCTAAAGAGTTTTTCTTCGTCTGAGGATCCTCATTAGTCATTGGCAAAACCGTAACAACCAATACCGGCCTTCCTGTCGCTGACAGAATGTCAATCATAGTCTCTACAGACCCACTACCGCTGCCGCCACCTAGAGATGTACAAAGAATAAAGACCTGACAATCTCCAAGCTTATCATTAACAAGCTCATTTATCTTGTCCTTGTGTGTTTCGGCAGCCTCAAAGCCAAGCTGAGGGTCCTTTGATGCCCCTCCAAGGCCATACTCAAGCAAACATTTGTTTGACTCAGGTAGATTGATGTGAGTTAAATCTTGCTGCGCTGTATTAAATACAATTGCTTCATAGCCAAGATCATAAAAACACTCGGCTAGACGTGAGCCTGCCTGCCCAGAGCCAACAATTCCGAAATCAATACTTCTTGTGCGTCTTTCAACAATCCGAGGGGGCATATCTTCATCCTTTTGCACGGCCTCTTCGCCACTCTTTTGCTGCTTAGCTTCCATCTGCTTTTTTAAAGCTTGAAGCTTTGCCGCGTCTAATTCAAGCTCATCTTCAGAAACCATAACTACGGCCTCTTGTGAGATGTCATCGACAATATCATTTTGTGTGGCTTGCCCATTTTCAGTTTTAACAGTCATTCATTTCCTCTTATATACCATTTATTTTTAAGGTACCAATTAATAGAAAAAGCTATAGTTTCTTTATATTTCGCAGATGGTTTCCAGCCAATACTTTTAAGTTTATCACTATTAATTGCGTATCGAGATGCTAAATTATTATCACCTATTATTTCCACCAAATCGTATCCCTGATCAACGCAGGTGCAGATTTCATGAAACATTTCAATATCAGAAAACTCATAACCAGCAGAAACATTAAAGGTTTCATTTTGATTGGCATTCATCATAATTTGGGTTAGTGCGTTGCATAGATCTCCAACGTACAGCCACTCTCTTTGAGTCAAGCCATTATCATATATCTTGGTCTTTTTTTTCTCTAGAATATTCTTCAAAACTCCAGGGATAAAGCTATCGGGGAATTGCCTTGGCCCAAATAAATCACAAGATCTTAAAATATTGTAATTTAGACCAAATTCAGAACATGCAGCCCTAATAAGAACCTCTGCCGCCACCTTACTTGCAGCAAAAGAATTAATAGGACTTAATTCTGATGCTTCATCGTGACTTTCTCGACACTTATTTCCATAAACCTCATAGTTGCTTAAATAAAAAATACGCTTTACCTCTGCCTTCACGCAAGCATTAATAACATTCGACGTGCCAATTATATTAGTGTCTTGAAATGAATTAAACTGACAATTTTTACCATACGCAGGACGCTCTTCAGCGGCATGAATTACATAATCAGGTTTTTCTAAAGAAAAAACAACATCCAAAAAATGATTATCTAATATATTTCCAATATAAAATGTATGCCCTTTGTTTGCATAAACATTATGCAGCCCGAAATGTTTTTTCACTTTATCTAAGCTTACAAATACATAATCTAATTTATTATGTAAAGATTTGCGAATAAAGTTACTCATAACAAAGCCGCATGAGCCAGTAATAAGCACTTTTTTAGTCATATTAATTAAATTAAATTATAAATTATCTTGATACCACGTAATTGTTTTTACCAAGCCAGTCAAAAGGTTTGTATCAGCTTCAAAATTTAACATTTCTTTTGCACGAGAAACATCAAGCCTTCGTTTAGGCTGACCGTCCGAAACTTCTCCTGTAAATAAAACCTCACCATCAAATCCGACTAATTTAGCTATTAAGTGCGCAAGCTCTTTAATTGATATTTCTTTTCCTGTACCTAAATTTATTGGTAATTCAGTATCTAGGCTTTGATATACAGCAGATACAATTGCCTTAGCCGCATCTTCCGCATAAAAGAACTCTCTCGTCGCAAGTCCGGTCCCCCAACACCTTACGGTGGACAATCCCTTATCGACAGCATTAACAAATTTATTTATTAATGCAGGAATAACGTGACTATTAACAAGATCAAAATGATCATGCGGGCCAAATAAATTAACAGGAATTAAATGAGCGCCAGCAATGCCGTATTGCTCTCTGTAAGTATTGCCAAGCATCATCAGCGTTCTTTTAGCCTGACCATATGGCGCATTTGTGCTCTCAGGGTACCCATTAAATATATCGTCTTCTTTAAATGGAGTAGGACAATTTAAAGGATAAGAACATACGCTACCAAGCGTGTACACTCTTTTTACGTTAAACCTTCGAGCAGATTCAAATATATTAATACCCATTAGGGTATTATCTCTTAAAAAGTCTACTGGGCGATTTTTATTTGCCAATATACCACCACATACCGCAGCCATATGAACGACTACGTCAGGGCATGTTATGTTAAACAAATGATCGCATTCAACACCAGAAACTAAATCAAATTTCGAACCAACACAAGTAATCGTGTCATTTAATTCTTTATCTTGTATGTGCTTATCAAAGGCAGCTTCAACGTGTTTTCCTAAAAACCCCGTACCTCCTGTAATTAAAATATTCACCGTTGCTTCCTTTAAATAATTATAAGTTATCTGCTAGTATTTTTTCTTTTTTAGCTAAATTCAAATCAGCTTCAATCATTTCGTCAACTAATTGAGCGAATGAGTACTCTGGACTCCACCCAAGTTCAGCTTTTATTTTAGTCGGATCTCCTTGCAAAGCATCAACCTCTGCTGGTCTTAAATACTTAGCATCAAATTTTACATAATCTTTCCAATCTAATTCTAACTTAGAAAAGACCAATTCAAGAAACTCTTTGACAGAGTGCATTCCTCCTGTCGCAACAACATAGTCCTTTGGCTCAGAGGCTGTTAAGATCATGTAGAGCGCCTTAGCAGTATCCTTAGCGTGCCCCCAGTCGCGCTTAGCATCCAAATTGCCAAGCCTCAATTCATCCTGGAGCCCTAGCTTTATTCTGGTGGCTGCCCTTGTTATCTTTCTTGTTACAAAATTCTCAGCTCGGCGGGGGCTCTCGTGATTGAACGAAATTGCGTTAACCGCAAACATACCATATGACTCACGATAATTAATCGTAGACCAATACGCCGCTAACTTGGCACACGCATAAGGGCTTCTTGGGTGGAAGGTTGTATCTTCATTTTGAGGAGGGGGCGTAGACCCATAAAGCTCGGAAGTGCTGCATTGCAAGAACCTAGTCTCAGGGCTATACTTTCTAACAGCCTCTAGGCACCTGACCACACCCGTGCCAGTGACGTCCATTGCGTATTCTGGAACATCAAAGCTAACTCTTACATGAGATAAAGCGCCACAATTGAAAAACAAATCTGGCTTTGTATCAGATATAATATTAACCAAAGAAGAGTAATCTGTAAGATCGCCATATACCAGATTAAGATTAGGGTGATTATAAATATGGTCAATTCTCTGTGTGTTAAAATTACTACTGCTTCTCTTTACACCATGAACCTCGTAGCCCTCCTTCAGCAGAAGCTCAGCCAAATAAGAACCCGTTTGACCTGTAATCCCTGTCAAGCATGCTTTTTTCATAAAACCCTCAAATCAAAAATAATAACTAACTACGCGCCTCAAGCCCTCTTCGAAATCAACCTTTTTCTTCCAGCCCAAAAGCTCAAGATTGCGGCTATACAATCTTGTTCTATTAAGCTCACGAGGCACTGCTGGCTTATAAATGATTGAACTTACAGAATCCGTAACTTTCAATAATGAATTCGCTATTTCATTAACACTTACTTCTTCATTTGAAGATACATTATACACCCCTCGACCTTTTTCTATTAACAATTCAAAAGCATCAATCACATCAGAAATATAAACAAAGTCTCGGGTCTGATTTCCGGTTCCAAAAATAAATAGATCTTTATCATTAAGAATGTTATCTATAAATATAGAAATAACACCTGCCTCTCCTTTAGGAGACTGACGCTCCCCAAAAATATTAGCTGGCCTTAAAATACTATAATCTAGATTATGCAATTCTGAATATAATTCAATGTACCTCTCCGAGGTCAGCTTTGACAATCCATAAGGGGAGCGCGGATTCGTCGCTGACTTTTCTATCCAAGGAAGCATCTCGTAAGGGCAATAAATCGCCCCACCGGTTGACGTGTAAATTAGCTTTTTTATGTCATATTTAACACAACATTTTAAAACATTTAAAGTGCCTATTATATTTTCATTTGCATCATTAATTGGATTTTTTATAGAGTCTCTAAGATTTATCTGCGCTGCCAAGTGAAATACATAATAAAATTTATTTTTTTTAAAGACTGAATCTAATTTATTTATTTTTTTAATGTCACAAAGCTCAAAAGATGCATCTGGATGAATGTTTTCCCTAAATCCTGTTGATAGGTTATCTATGACAGTTACTCGATAACCAAGATCTATTAATCTATCAACAAGATGACTGCCGACAAAGCCCGCACCCCCTAAAACCGCAACTTCAAAACCCTTACCCATATATAAAAATTAATTATTGAAATAATTATCTAAAAAACATAGTCAAATCGCTGGATATTAACTCGTCATATATTTTTTTCGTATATTTATTTTTAAATTGCTGCCTTTTAATATTATAATCAGAATCTGTTAGTTTTTTACTAAAATATCTTTTATCAATTTCCATATTTATAACGTCATCTTTTTTCACCATACTTAAGCAATTATTTAATCGTGGCATGTCAAACGAATTATCATTTGAAAAATAATTTATTAACTTGCGGAACCCCATACTCGTGGCTCCCTTTTTAAGATCTTCATATTTTACACATAAAAATTGACTATCTTTAATTTTTAAATATTTTTCATAATGATTTTTTAATAAGTTTATTTGGGTATCAACTAAATTATCAGTTATTTCCTCAACTTCACAGCTTAATAGGGAATAAATAACATCATCAGGATTTCGATATAAATATACAATATCACTATGGCTAACAACAAGATCAGAGTGTATGTCATGATCGTGAAACCACATAAACCCACTCTTTCTTTGACTGTCTTTTAAATAACTAACCGGGCCAACTCTTAATCTAGGCCTATTAAAGTAAAGCTCTAATACACAATTTAACCAATTACTTCCGCTCCTCGGGTAACTTATAAGCAAAGGAACGCTTTCCATTCTTTCATCATAAGATCTTCCGTTTGTCTTAAACATTTCTTTATAATCCACTTTAGTCATTTTTATATTTAAAAATCTATATCAAAAGGCCAAATCTCTAAACCATGAATACTCATACACAAATCATTTGATATGAAAACATTTTTAATATTACTATTTGCCCGCTTCATATCATATAGCGATATCATGCCCGGAGTAGAGCCTCCAATAATCCAATCGCCTTTAAGTGCTAGCCCCCTACCAAACGGCTGACGTGAAATATTTTGCGTTAAATGAGTGTTTGTCATATCTTTGGCAGGAATACGCTTAATACTATAACGCTTTTTAATACTGCCATTTTTTTTATCTGTAATTAAAATCTGATTATTCTTAGTATCATTCATAATAAGAGAATTCTCATTTAAAAATCTAGTATTATGTGTACCTTTCGGTATTTGCGAAAAACTAATAATCTTTTGTTTGTCTATTTTAAACAAACGCGGCTGATTTGTTCCCGAAAAGAATATACCAGAATCATTAACAAATACATTATTTATATGATGGCGATCACCCGTCGGTATATCAACGCTTTGTAGAGGGTTAAACTCTTTAATTGACTTCAGCCCCCTTACGGAATAACCTTTTATAAATTTACGAGACAATAAATCAAAACATAAAATTACATCTCTGCCTGTGGAAGATAAATACAATTTATCTTTATGAATATATGTTTCATGACAGCTTTCTAAATATTCATTACTGTATGAGGCTCTTCTTTTGAAATCAAAGCTATAAAAAACAATACTACTTGAGGAGGCAACAATTACATTGTCTTTATAAATACATATGCCTCTTAGCCCTCTATCAGCCCCTCGGCCACTCCAATTTATTTTCTCATTCCAATCTATGACGCATTTATATTTATTAGAATTTAAATCAACTAAATATAACCCGCCATGGCTAACTCTTTTCGCGCTACGCACTATGTGGCTTGCTATAATATTTGGATATTTTTTCATTTATTTTTTATACTTAAGTATTTATCTTTCAGCTCCCGATCAATCACTTTTACCTCATCACTAGAAAGTAAAGAAAAGCTCTTATTCGAAGGCTTAAGTCTAGCGCTAGTATTTGCAGAAGCATTGCCATACCTATAATTAGTTTTATTAACTACATAATTACCCTCAGCCTTAAAGGCTTCCGATCTAGAATTTATATAACTTAATACCCCTGAACTGCCTGCATCACAAAACTGCTCTAAAGTTAATTTAACAACAGGTTTATTTAAAGATTTAATTTTATTAAAATAGTGATTGTAATCATATATCAACCTTTCAACAGGCATATAGCTATTTCTATTCATTGATTTTGCCAGCCTTATAAAGCTTTCAAATAAAGCCTTGGGCTCCCTGAATACAGCTACAATTATATCTGAATTGTCAATTACATGATTTAAATATTTAAGCATTTTTGGGTCTTGAGGTCTATAAGTCTCCTTAACACCTCCAAATAAAAAACTATCGCTCTCTACCCTTCTTTTAACCCCACTCATCAAATCATCAATTCCATTAAATTTGAAATGGATTAGCTTATCAAATGTTAATTGACCAGGGTTTGATAGCAAAATCCAATGAGGCTCTGACAAACAAAAGCCATTTTTCATTGAATTAAATGTATTACAAGCAATAGTTGTTCCTGAATGAGGCAAACCTAAAACAGATATAACTTTATTTGACTTTAAATTTAGTCTCATATCGACGCCACTAAAATGTCATTCTTAAAAATAGTTTTCTTAAGCTTAGGATCTAGATACCCATGCTCATAATGAAACTGGTAATTTGGATTTATATCCAAGAGCAACGTTTTGACTTTATCGAGAGAAATATCCCTCCACTCACCGCCCATAAGTCGAACATCATCAACCAAAATGGTATGATTTTTATTTGAATGATTTTTAATTAAATTAAGCTCTTGGTACAAGGGAACATCAACCGGACCTCTAGCCGTATCTCCCTCACTCCAATGGCCGTCTAGCCAAAAAACACAGGGCTCCGTCACCTTACTTAATATTTCTTTTAATTTAACAGCAGAATCGCCAAAGATAGGAAAAACTTTTCGATCATTAGCAAATCTATTGAGCGCTCTCTTATAAAAATGATCAGCTAACTCAATGGTATAAACCTCACGAAACCCAACAGCAGAGGCCATCGCTGCCGTATTACCAAGGTGAGTACCAGTCTCAACAAAAATATTCCCTTTACTCTTGTACTTTCTCAATGTTTCCAAATCAATAGGCATAATAAGCTCCTAACGTAATCCAACTAATTTTAGCAATTCGTTTATACGACTTTGATATGTATGCTCAGCGAGCACCTTGTCACTGCCCGACTTTCCAATGAAATTAGCCAAATCGGGGTTTTTAAGTAAAAACTTTAGCTTGGGTATTATGTCGTTTACAGAATCCACAATACATAAATCACAATCGTTAGTGAAATATGACTCCCACTTTGGAAATGCAAGTGAGATAGTCGGCCTGCCCGATGCCATACACATCAGCAACCTGTCAGAAAAGTAATGTGAAATTTCATTAAAATGACTTATACTTAACAAGCAAAAGCTCCTACGATATTCGTCTCCAACTTTACTCTGAGCAATCGACCCTTTAGATTTAAGTTGTCTAGGCCAATTAGAGCCATATAAAGCAAATCTATTACCAAAAGTAGATTTTAAAAGCCTGCAAGCTTCTTCTCGCTCTTTTCTACCCGGATAATTTTCTTTTAAATCATTATTACCTACAAAAATTATATCATATTTAAACTGACTGGGAGTTTCGTTTTCGCTACAATAATATAAATTTGGATCAAATCCAATTTGCCAATAATAAGCTTTCTTACCAATCGCATCCTGAAAAAATTTCAACTGACCAGTTGAAGATATTAAATTATAATCCGCAACCCTTGCAATTGATTTAAAGCTGGGCGGTACGTAAGATCTTACATCGCCAGTCCAGTTAGTAATTATAGTATTTGGCAGCTTTGACTTAATTTCACTAATTGTACCCGCATCAATGGTGTTCAAATGCTGAAGCTGTATGTGCATCAAATCGGGCTTAAATCTCAAAGCCTTATCAACAAGCATACGTCGTATTTTATGAACTGTATGTCTTTTTTGATAAAGCTCATACAAGTAATCAAAAATTTCTAATTTTACTCCCGCGCCTCTAAACGCATCGTAAACGCCCCGTTGAATCACGTCACCAATTCAACCATAGTTAAGGGGCAAATATAAAACCTTAACCATGTTCAGCACCTCCTTTCTCTTGCAATATTAATGAAATAATATTAATTATACCTTTAACCAATTTGGCGGTATCAAGTCTTTTGTATTATGAGTATAACGAAGCTTAGGACCAAACCAGCAAGAAGGAGCTACAACCTTCTTGCCCTTCGATTTAGACAAGAAGGCTCCCCACCATGAAAAAGATGAGTTCGCTATAATAAAATTTGAACAACTAATCATATTTGCTAGATCGATGACTGGGCGCCTTTCCTCAGAAAAACTAAACTGATTGCCAATAAAATTCTTCTTACACCAAGATATATCATCGGAAAATATTAAATAATTTTTACTATCACAGACCTCCATTGCTTTTTCATAATAATTATTTTTGCTTAAAATATTATAACACCCTTCATGAATTAAATAATCAGTGCGTCGCACGTGAAGTGCTGTATATTTATTAAAATTAGATTTTATCTTTGGACTTAAAAGTTTTTTTATTATATTAGAATGATCTTGCCAATATTTATAAGATTGAAAGTAGCCGCTTAAATTTAACAACTTGCCATTTGAATTGGGAATTGCTCGATAATGAAAATGTGGCTCTAAGTAAATCTGAGAGCGTTGAATTTTTTCAGAAAATTTATCGCTAGGTATACTAAAGTGATCGGCATATTTCCAACTAGGTAGAATCCAGTCATCACCATAATACAATGCCGCTCCTATAACGCCACTTATTTGAAATAACTGATTGCCAAGCTGACCCTTTTTGCCTAGCTCTTTAAATGTAAACGTCATAATGCTCTATAAGGATTCTAATCTTTGGTAACGTGGTTTAGAGCGAATATAGCGATCCATCGCCCCTTGCCTTTGCAAAGCAATGCGAAAGTCAGAAATCGGATTTTCATTATTATACATGTACAGTACATCATGTATATACCTACCATGATGACCGCCCATTTCTACAAATGGAATGTAGAAAGATAAATCCCATGCGACATCAAGAAACTTCCCGCTGGGATCATAAAAGTCTTCTTTCTTTATCTTCTTGAAAAGTTTTGCATAAAAAGTACGCAAATGAGACGTACACCAAGGGTGATGTCTATAGATATTCAAATCAATAACGTTACGAGGTATAGGCGCACTACAGCCTCTTTGATTGTTTGGATAATTTAAATAAGAACCCCATGTAAACCAAACATCTGGATTAGAATAGATGCTGTTTATCTTTTCACAGACATTCTCATGAGCAAACCAATCATCGCCATCAAGAGTAATTATAACATCATCATCATTACAAGCATGAATCATATTATATAAATTACACATTGCACCAAGACGACGCTTATTTTTAATTAATTCAAAATCAACGTCGATATTATTAGACTTTAAAAAGTTTTCAACTTTATCAGCGGTCCCATCAGAAGAGCAGTCATCAGTGTACACGACCTTTAAATTTTTATAATTTTGTGTAACAATTGAAGATACGTTTTTCTCACACCATTTAATGTTATTATAACTAGGAACAACCACAACAATATTTTTCATAATTTCCTTAAACTTGTTATTTATAGGATATATCAGAACTATTAAGAGGTATAATGTCCAGCCCTAAACTAAACATAAATATAATTTATTCGCCTCAAAAAAGAGGCCCCCACGTTATCTTTGAAAACAAGCTTGCAAAGGTATACAATAGTAAAACTTACGATCAAAAAAAAATAAACATTGGAATGGGTTGGTACTCAATTCGAAACCCTAAGGCTGGCGATAGCTTAATTGTAATAGAGCCTCGATGCGTTTTAGAAAGAGATTATAATCCAAAGTTTATATCGAAATATAAATATATATTTACATGGGCAACTAAGGCATTTAATAATATCAAGCTCCCGAATACAAAAATTATTGAGGTAAATCACCCCTGCGCGCATAGCAAAATAAACATAAATAATCTTTCAAAGAAGTGGACTCCCTGGCAACAAAGGGAGAATGAAGTTGTTTTCATTGCAAATAACAAATCGTCCCCTCACATCTCACAACTTTACACATTAAGAGTGAAGCTGGCTGATATGTTTCACCATCAATCTAAGATGAAGGTATCTTGGTACGGTCAAATACCGCTAAACAAGCCTTATTACAAAGGAACTGTAAAGTCTAAATTTGACGTCTTGTCTAAGGCAAAATTTACAGTATGCTCTGAAAACTCTTATCACAAAAAATACTCCCACAATTACTTTACAGAAAAGCTGCCCGACGCTTGGAAAGGCGGAGCGGTACCTTTATACATGGGTTGTTATAATATAGACGATTTTAAATTCCACCCCGACTCTTATATAGATTTAAGAAAATACGTTAAAAAAGATTTTACACCACAAAGCAAATATCATGAAATTGATAAGAAGCTAGTAAAGTTAGTAGATAACTTTACGGAAAATCATTATAAAAAATTAATAAGACAAGTTAAGCTTGAAGCCGAGAAGCCAAAAGGACTTAACCACATTGTTAGTTATGATAGATTTTACGAAAAAATAATAGAGACAATGTTAAAAGATAAATAATATTATACCGCCGTTATAAGATATTAAATTTATCCAAAACTTCATTGTTATATTTATTTATTTCATCCTTATTATGGAAGCAATTTTTGTTATTTTTTATTTTTGAAATATCATCTATCAAAGAATCAAGACCATTAAACTTATCTTTATTCAAATAAACTGTATTAGATTTTTGCTTTAAATACAAGTTAGACGTCAAAATAGGAATTTTAAAGAAATTAATCATATTCATAAATGAAGATATATAGTTAACATTATTATCTATATCTAAGACAAATTCAGCCATTTGAATCACATAAAGCAATTTTTTATATGGCATATATTCGTTTACTGACTGTATAAAGCTCGGATAAGCGCCCCTTCCTCCAACTAGGACAATTTTCGGATAGCTATCCTTCCAGTTACGAATCACAAAGTCCAAAGATTTATCATCCCTGTAAAACATAAGTACATACTTATTGTTTTTAAAATATTTATCTTTCGTACAAGTCGTCGCGAACAAGGGCTTACATTTCAGATGCACCCTTGCGTCTGGGCAAATTGTCTTCAATAACTCAAAATTTTCTAAACAAGGAGTGTATATGACTTTACTTTTTTTAAGCACCTCCAATTGATCTTTCGACAATGATATTTTATCAAAAGAATCGACCCAAATATGAGAAGAGGGAACCAACATGCCGACTTCGCCAATCAATAAAGAGCCTTTACTTAGACCATTACTCGCATTTAATAACTTCAAGTTAGGGCAAAATGCTTTTAATTTATTATAATAAAGAAATCCAGATGGGGTGGTCACCGCAATATTATTATTAAATTTAGTGAACTTTATATCTGAATCAGGAATGTAATATCTTGCAAAGAGTTTTGAAGTTGCATAAATTAAATCATCGTTATATTTTTTACTTACAAAGTTATCTATATTAGATTTTTCAAATATTTTTGAAGACAGAGGTGATATTATCGAGCTATCTAAAGAAGGAATGGCGTGTGCATACGTAACTTTTCCATCATTTGCAATAGTAACCCTTGCGATGACGATATCCCCTGAACTCCTCTGCGCCTCTCTTTTTATAAATAATTTAAATGGCGGGACTGCATTGCCAGAAGAAAGCTCTGCATGCGCATGAAGTTTACATTTAGCCTCTTTTAATTGAGGAGAAAGGCGGAATGACTCTGAAGTAATCACTCTATTAGAGCGATCCATAATACCTACTTCTATAAAACCATTTCCCGTTATTTTCTTTGCAAGAAAATTTACTGTATAATACAAACCCGCCGATAAGGCAGGTATAGTTTGTCTTATCAAGGCTCCGCGAGACATGCAAAGGCTTGACTTATTGTTTACATCTAAAAGCCGAACAAGACTTGATGTGACCGCACTGGCATTTAAAGCTTTTAAGCCATTAGAGTCTACTGTGTCGAAGATAACGCCCACAGGCACCTCTGACATGGTTCCTAAGAGCAGGTCTCTGCCGTATCGCTGCACTTTCCCACCAGAGCCGCCTGAGCCCTCATTAGGCCGCCTAACGCTCGGGGTTGGCTTGTTTCTATGTTTAAATATGTTTTGATTATTCCTTCTGCGAGCCGGGGGAGCCTTAGCGCCAGAGCCAAGAGAATAAGATAACACTTCACATGAGCCTAAAAAAACCAAGCGACTGCCGGATTTTTTATACATATTTGCAGGTCTCGTTTTCAAAACAATATCAGCATAACACCCATCCAAATAAGCGCCATGGCTTGCAAATAACCGACCATTAGAGACTTTTAAATTTTTATAATGCTTACAATACGAAAGTAACTCCTTCCAATTACCCTCAGACTTAGCCTCATTCTTCACAAAATACAAATTCACTTCTATTAACTTAATATCACCAGAGCTGTGCGCTGTTCTTGATAATTCAAAAGATTTAAAATTAGAAAAATCTGGCTCTATTATCTCCTGAGATTTCGATGATACAACATGATTTTTATTATGAATGCCGCTATTTTTAAATTCTGTAATTTTAAATAATCCATTTCCCGATTTGCGAGAGAATACCAAATCACAGCGCTCAATCTCACCCACGCCGCTAAAGTTGAACTTTAACCTTGCTGCCTTTCCTTCCAGGAGGCAACCGTCATTATCGAACCTACAAGATCTGTAAGAGGTAATAAAACTTTTAAGATGCAAGCCAGTGATTTGTTTTATACTAGTCATCGCCTTTATTTATATATAGTGACTTTACTCTATTAGCGTACAATCTGCAATTTTCATAAAATTTTGCCAAATTATCCTGATGAGCTTTTGTCTTAAACTCTCTATACTCACCGCGATCATTTTCACCTTCGCCAAGATGCACGCCATTCTCTTTTAAATACCCAAGGCGGAAGCCTAAGACCCTCGTCCGCATTCCCCAATCACTATCCTCCATTCCATAATACTTATAATCATGCTCATTAAAATATCCCAACATTTTATGTAAAGATTTATTAAAAACCATGCAAGCGGTCCCTAAATTACCCTGAGGTTTGTCCTGAAACTCAAACCCGTTTTTACTCACTAAGGTATAGTCAACATGCTCAAAATTAACCCCAATGGATCCATATTGAGGGTTATTTTTTACAATTTCAATGCAGTCAGTAAGCCAATTATTGGGAACAAGGACATCATTATCAATTGTAGCATACCAAGTTGTGTCTAAATCATTAGCCAAACTTAGCGCTTGGTTTCTAGCAATGGCAATTCCTTTATTTTCATTATTAAAATGAACTACCAATTCATTCAGACTGTCACAGCCAGGCTTAGTTTCAATAAGTTCTTTTAAATATTTTATTGTATCATCTTTTTCAGAAAAATTATCAATTATAACAAGATTAAATGGGTGATTTGTTGTTTCAAACAAATTAGCCAACATTTTTTTTGTCAAATCTAGACGATTAAATGTTACCATCATTACAGTTGCAATGTCTTTCATATTTTTCAACCTTTTATTTTTTTAAAAAGAGATCTGCAATTTTATTAGGCGATAGATCTCTGCTAGTGTATATAACATTTTTATTTCCTAAAAATGTATTGTTCTTATTTAAATTAAAAGAAGTTTTTTGCGGTAGAGATATTAATCTACCACTCGATACAGCATTTGATACTAATAAATAATCTATTTCCTTCGAAAGGACCCCCGAAGCTTTTTTCAATAATATTAAAATAAAACTCCATTTAAAGGGACAAACGACCGCTGAACTGTACAAATATGCTGATTTTTTATTAGAAATAATGACAGCCTGCACCCCTCCTTGCTTTAGAAAGGCCACAAACGAACGCAATTGATTCAAGCTCCACCTCAAGCACTGCTTATTATGAATCGAATAGCCCGTAACATCTGGAAAAATCACTACGAACGGCTTTTGCGGGCTAAACTTATTTATCTTAGCCCAGCTGGCAAAGCCTTTACATGAATTGAAATTAAGATTCCTAAACTTTGGAATGAACTTATTGCTCCAATCAACAAGACCATTGCTAACTATTTGTTTAATCAAACAGATAGGGTTTTTAAAACTCCTAGTGCTTGCTATAGACTTTGCTTTTAGGTAATTATTTAAAGAATTAAAATAAACATTTCTTTTTTTATCTAGAAAAATAGGCGCAGGATATTTTTTCACCAAGTCTTTTAAAGAGCTGTCTGCCTGATCTGAAACAATACCTTGCAATTTGACTAGTTCAAAAAAGCAATTTTCGCCGGACCAACGCAAGGATGAATTAGGAAAATTATAATTCAACATCTCTATTATAGCCAGTGAGTAAAAAGACTCTAAAGCGCCCCCATGAGCTATAATAGTTATCTTCTTTTTATCAATTATTTCACTCAATAGATCATAATCAATTTTTGGCGCTATAATCCCACCCTTAACTTCCCACGGAATCCCCGGAGAAAAGGGCAAATATTTAATTTTAGGACTTGACTTCATTATAGCAGGGATTTTCTAAATACTTATGATAATCAATCACATACTTCCCTAGCCATTTTTCCTGAAAAAATCTAACATTATGAGACAAAAACATCTTATTTACAGGGTTTTTGTTTAACGATGCAGATGTCTTGTGCTCAATGTTAGTCGAACCGCAGCACACAACTTTTTCCTTTTGATTGATACTAATTTCTAAATTTAGATCTATATCCTCAAAGCTCCAATGTAAGTTTTTATTTAACTTCCCCGCCTTTTTATAACTGGAAGCCTTTACAAGACAACACGCAGCTGTGACCGCTTGAAAATATCTATTTTTCCTATCAAAAGAGCCCGTGCTTTCATGTGACTTGATGTGCCAAGGCATATTTCCATGATTTCTGGAAAAAGCTACACCACAATGGCTTATTAAGTTTGTGTCAGGGAATAGAATTCTAGCACCACAGATTGCAGAATTTGTTTTAGACATTAAATCAATCATATTTGATATAGAAGCATCATCACAAAAACTGATATCATTATTTAATAATAAAACTAAATCATCGTCACTTACACCAGACTCATCAAATAAAGAATTTACACCGACAGAAAAATTATCTCTATTGTGATCTTTTTTCAATAAATGAATTTTAGAAGAGCCTTTGCTCCATTTGCTTATTTCATCAGGAGAGCCGTCCTTGCTCCCGTTATCACGAATCCACCAATTCCAATCAAATTTACTTAAGTTCGCCTCAAGCCCAGGCTTAAGCTTTTTAAGCATATCAAGGCCATTCCAATTTAATGTAAGTGCAAAAATCTTCATCTTTCAAACCCCTCAATTAAACTCTTCCAGACCACTTGTCTGTAAAAATTCTTTTCGCACCTTGATATAGCTCGCTAACACCCAGCTGATGGGCAGTTATGTGTCCAAAATGGATGACGGGAATCGGCACAAGTCTAAAGCCAATACCTATTTCAGATGCCCTAAAACTTAAATCTGTATCCTCAAAAAAAGCAATACCAAACTCTTCACTAAATACCTGGCCATCCTTTGTCAAATCTAATTTATTCCAAGTATTTTTAGACGCACCAAGACACCAGCCACTCATATAATTAATAGGGCGACTTTCATCATTTGTTTCATATACAAAATCAAAAGTTTCAGAGACTAGCCCCCCTGTTGGACCAACCAATACATCATTCTCTTTATCTATAGCGTCAATCAGATCATCAACCCAAGAATCTCGACGTGACTTAACCCTTATGTCGTTGTTAAGAAATAAAACAGACTCTCCGCTGGACTCACGATAACCTCTATTACAACCTTTGGCGAAACCCTCATTCTGATCATTGCGTAAATACAATATATTATTGTACCCCGAAAGCTCTCTGTGAGTTTGGTCTGTACTGCCGTTGTCCACAACTACAACCTCGCAATAATCAGGAAGCAACGCTAAATCCTTCAAACAAGCCTGCGTAAAATTAAACTTATTCCAAACAGGAATAACAATGCTTATCTTATATTTTTTATCCATACTATACCTCGCATAAGGATAACATCTGACTCGCCACATTATCCCAAGTAAATTTATCAACCGTCTCACTCATAGCCGAGCTAAATTTTTCTTTTAAAGCGTCAAGGTTATCAACAGCATATTTTAACTTAGAGGAAGCGTCTTCTAGATCTGGAACAAACATTTTTGCGTAAACACTAGGCGTCCAATATTGATAATTCTTTGGACACCTACCTTCTTTTCCAGATACTAGCAATGAATTGCGATCATTCATAAAATCTAAATTTCCACCATTATTTGAAGCTATGACAACATTACCAGCCGCCATACCCTGTAAGCTAGGTATGTGAAAGCACTCTATGTTAGAGAGCGAAAAATGAATATCACAAGTCAAAAAAAGAGACTCTATATTATCGATATAATCATAAATAACTTCAATATCTGCATGATTTGGATTTTTCCTTTTCCATCTTTTAAAAAGATCAGAAAAACTCAACTCAAAAGGTTGCATGGGTTTTTTATTCACAACCTTTAGGACCAAGCAAACATCATCTTTTTTTGTAAAAGCTCTATTATAAGCATTCAAAATGCCTTCTAGATTCTTTCTTCTGTGAGCCTGACCGCATACATTTAAAATTTTTACTTTTTTATTTGTTTTTAATTTGTAAAACTGATCATCTGGCAACTCAAAGTCATCTTTATTGATGCCATGATGTATCACAGCCAACTTGCCTTTAGGGATATTGTTGTTTAAAAAAATATTTTTAGAATATTCTGATGATGGAAGTAATTTATCTATGAAATTATGATACTTCGCCCAACCCTTAGGTATTACAGAGCCATCGTAATTATAAATGCCAAATCTATTTTTGGCTCCGTGAGATAAATAAGCAGGAAAATTATGCATCGCAGTATAACTAAACTGCATGTCGTATTCTTTGTATTTATTTAATAAATATTTATCAACACCTTTTGATCTAAAGCCAAGTAAATTTGGCTTTAGATCTTCAGGAAAATGCTGAATACCGTTGGTAGACATAAGATGAACATCATGACCCAACTTTATAAATGCCCTTGCAAGATTTCTCCCTACGACCGACCAGGAGTGGTTCTTACCAAGAAATTGTTGCGATATTATTCTCAAACCTCAGCCTAACAAAAAAGATCATATTAATAAAAATAATAAGAGCGCATAGCAACAGCCGCGCTCTTATTTGACCCTTAATATTTTAAGGAAAGAAAAATATCTCGATAAATTTAATTTAAATTTCTAACCGCTAAACAGCCCTTGCACCTCTGACGGCTCAATGACTAGAATATTGTTATTCCAACCAGCTTTCTTTAAATAAACAATAATTTGTATCTTAGAAACTAGTGTCATATATATGGGGTCATTTTCAAGATCCTTGATACTTAGCCTAAGAATACCAGAGCCATAATCCATATACACGCCAATGATATCATCAATTATAATACCATAGCCATCACCATAGCCATCTTCTACATATCCATCTAGGTTCGGAACAAATGCTTGTAGAGATGTATTAAATCTTATTCTATTTAAAGCTAAATCTTCAGCCTTAACAGTAGTACAGTCTGCGTATCTCATCGCAGGGTAACCTGCCTCTGTAAAGCCATCTCCTCGATCTAACACAAATTTTTGAAAAACATTAATTGATTTTTCTTCAAAAGGTATAGCCGGTAATTGCAAAACAACTGTGCCAACCTCAAAATCATGCTTAAAGAAACTTCCGTCAGGCCTGAGTATCTGACCCTTTCCTATAAGCAAATTGTCAGGAACAAAGAAGTCATTTCTACCTGGATCACAGCTTAAATCTAATTCATTGTAATCTCTACATATTGATGTTGTCTCTTCTTCACAACTTAACTGATTTACAGACTCGTCCGTGGTAAATGTGCAAGGCACCAATTTAGCATCAGTATCGATTGCGACCAAATGACTCTGCCAATAAGGCTGCGGCAGTATTCTATAAAAAACACCAGGAAATGGAACTTGTTCAAAAACTGGATCCAAATCAATCTTTGGAGGGGCTAAATAGCCATCATAAAGTAATTCCCATGGATTTAACGTAGAGGGATCGACAATGTTTTGGCCAGTATAACCATCCAACCTCACATAGCCATCACAATCAAAATAACCGTCATACCTTCCAACGCTTTGCTGGACCTGCAAACAAAGATGGGTAAAAGAGCTGCCTACTGGAAATGCATTTATTTTTTTATTTACATAATTTGTAATTAACTCAACATCTGTAGCAGTTATATAGCCATCACCATCTACATCAGCACGAAGCAACTCAAAAGTAGTAAAGTATCCATCAACAATTTTCTGTTGAGTTGAGTTATAAAACAAACTCTCTCCAACTAGCGATGAAGCTAAAGCAATATCATCTTTAGTAATGTATCCATCGCCATTAACATCTCCATAACCATCGATACAAAGAGTGGTTCTGAATATTCTAAAATCTTCTAAGCAACAATCTACATTTGGAACTATCTTGCTGCCGAGTAAATTCAAAGACAATAAATCTGCATCTGGATTTATAATACAAAAAGTATCATCTTTAGCCAGTCCGGGATAACTTTGAAATTTATCCAATTGAGGGTTTTGCTTAGGATTCGTATCCTGGGCGCAACCTATTAGAAAAGGCTCAGTTGTCTTTTTTAAATCTTCTAGCTCCGACTCTTTAATAAAAGAAAACGATGGAACAAATTGCTTTCTAGAGAATACATCATTTCCAGTTCGTTCATTTTGAACGACAACGCTTTCTTTTTCTACAGCCTGAATTAATCCTACATTCAGGATATCCTCGCCAGTATCTACAAAAGATTTATTTTTTTCTTGATTATCAATTGTAGCGCCAGTACTCGGATCTGTGATGGTTTTTGGGATAATTACACCGCGCCCAAGATCATAACCTTGTCCATCCGCAATTTTAGCTGCATCCGTCCAAACTTGAAACCACAAGTCATTTTCTGGAACATCAGTCCAAACACCGCTAAATACAGTGAGCCTTGATCTATCTAATCGATTGTTTCCAGTTCCAATAAATACAGTACCAGAATTTGCCGCACCTGCTCTTTGCAATGTAACTGCATAGTAGTTATCAACAGATATTGCAGATGAACTAGGACTTGCTAAATTTGTTGAATTAAAAACAAAATCAATAGGCTGCAAGACATCTGTAAGAACATAACCAAGATCTTTCAAAGTACTTTGAGAAATACTTAATTGCTGTAATGGCCTTTGATTAGGATCAAAGTCAATAGCTAACTCTGGAACAAGATCAGTGGGGCATTTTACATTTGTCTGAAGAGAATAAATACTGACTATTAAATCACCAGTCCAATCGAAAATATCCTCTATTGGTGTGCTATAGCCATCATCTCTTCTAACGCCCAATAATAAAGTTATTTTTTGTAAATTATCGGTCGTGGCTTGGAACTTCTGACCGACCTGAGTTGTCACGTCACCTGGCAAAAGCTCACGCGAAGGAAGTCCAGTAATATTAATATTTAAATCATCAGCATTGTAAGTGAGGCCTATCCCATCTTGAATAACTTGAAATAATGATAAACTCGTACTTGGCAGCTTCCAATCTCGCCAAAAAATATCAGGCTCGAAATCTTGAGCAACCATCTTTGAATCTTTAGATAATTGAAAAGATGACGCTTCCTTGACAACAATTTGTCCACCTAAATTTCTAGAACAATTATTGTTACCTTTAAAATCATTAAAAAATAAAGCCAGAATTTTTGCATAATGCTTGGACGTTACTTGTGATTCATTTTTATAAAAATAAAAACGATCCATTTGAAGCTGACCATCAAATGAAAGGCCTATTACAGCAACTTTTACACTATAACGTCCAAATACGTCAGCACCTGTTAGCTTTATTTCTAACTGATTTCCCTGATTTACATCACTAGGCTGGCTTGTAGGCTGAATTCCATAGCCATCAAAATCACCAGCAGCAAGAAGCGCTGCGGCAGTGGCGTCAGGTTTATCTGAGTCAAATAAAACCGGCTGCTCAGCAGTTGAAGGCAGTATTCCTGAGCCAAAATGATTATTGACGATAGCTGCATCGAGCTGATTATTTGCATCTTGCTCAACTTCCATATCAGTTTGATCAACGCGCTGAGCGTCAAACCAACGATTCTGCAATGCACTTACATCAATTCTTTTAGTCATAAAACTTATTCTATATAATCAAGCGTAGCCTTGGATTGAGCGGGCTTCAACGACTCAATAAGGGTTTCAAGTACTTGTTTTGTTTTATCATTACCCAAAACTATACCAAAAGAATCTAAGATTTTTATGGTAAAGTTAAATATACCGAAATTTTCATTTATCAATATAGCTATATCATCAGTTTTAGATATTAAGGTATTAAAGTTTAATAAATATGTAGTAAACACATCCTCTATGACAGGATATACAATTGATCTGTTACTACTGAAGTTAATATCTTTAGGCTGACCAGCTACCGTAAAAGTGTTTCTTGATATATTGCTCAATCTTAAATTATCAAATCTCGCCTGAGCCAAATTTGCTGAAAAGATATCAGATCCAACGAAAAACTCATTTATAACATCTTTAAAATTTAAATCGGCAGTTAGAATAGAGTTATCTACACCCGCAAGACCTTGACCAAAAACGGCCCCTTGTCCAAATAAAAGACCACTCCCGAAGAGTACAGTTCCTTTTTCTTCTCCATCTACAAACAATCTAATTTCATCTAAGTTGTCTTTTCGATTAAACTTATATGTAGCCATAATTCTGTGCCACGTATTACGCGACCAAAAAACTGGCTGCCTTACTTGATAATCAATATCATTAATGCGAACATTAAAGGTTATGAACCCAGCCTCATCTTTGTAGATAGAGATTCGGTCTCCAACCACACCGCTTGGTACATAATAAACTTTGACAGGTGTATTTTGAAAAGGTAACGCTTGCCCTAAATTTATTGTTTGAAAATCACTCGCAAGCTCTCCGCCTACAAAGTAATTCACGCCAGTATTATCTGTATCTGTTTGTAATCTAACGCTTAATATTCTCGAAGCACGGCCGGACAATTTCACAGAAGCTGATGTTAGACTAACTGACTCCTCTATCACTGAGCTGCTTGCATCAAAATAAAACCTTCTATTTGGATCATTTGCTGTATCAAACTTTGGACTTACCCAAAATTCTATACTTCCCTCTGAAGCTGTTGACAAAAACCCTTTATTATCAACAATTAAAGGATCTTTTCCAACAACCAAGCTTTTTTCAAATCTAGAGTTTACACTTGAGCTTGACTGTAAAAATGTTTTATCTGCTGTAATCCAAAAATCTGAATCATTTACAAGCGGCAATGAATCAAAATGAAGCAACATTAATGTATCACTATTTGGCTCAAAGGGCCTTAAGCTGGTAAAATCAGTTGTAATGTAATCTACATTATCTTCTACCGGCTCGCCTACACGAATATCTGTCAGCGCCTTTGATAGTATTCTAAACTCATCAATAACAGCATTTGCCTGATTTCTCCCATAAAGGTCTGACCCAACAAAAGCTTTTTCATTTGAAAGCGGATTGAAGTCCACCTGTAAATAAGTTTGAAAATCAAACTCAAACAAACCTTGATTTAAAGTCCATGGCGTATTTACAGATCCAGCCTCTTCAAGCACAAAGAATCCGTTTTGAAAGCCGCTTCTCCCAATACTGATATTAAAAATATCATAAGAGCCACCTGAAAAAGCAACCGGAGGAGCCGGAGAAAGCCTTACGCTATTGGTATCTATCCGGCTAGAAATTGTATAAGTACCAGCTGCCGCTGGCGGTGAGTTAATAACGAGAGCATTTCCGACCATCGAATCTGTGAAATAGCCCTGATTGTCAGTTACAATATCCGTCAAACCATCGCCAAACAAATTACTGCCAGCCTGCACCTTATACGCAAACCTAATTATAGGAAATAAGGAATTGCCATTTGGCTCTGTTATTGAAAATGCCTCTCTTACCTCTACAGAGATTGTATCCCTAGATGGGACAATCGGAGTTGACTCGACATCAATCGAAGATATTGTTAAAAATTTATTTACAGTATCTAACGTGGTTGGCGATGTGAAAGTCAACGTTTCAAAAACAGGGCCACCGGCCGTTGTTCCGTTAATTGTGACTGTAGGAGGATTCGTGAAGTCAACATTACTACCCGTTATTCTTACTGCTAAAATTCTGCCCTCAATACTGTTGGAAGGCTGACTTGCAGTGAGCCCAGTTGCAACATAACGACCCAAAACTAAAGTTGCATTTGAAGGGCCTATAGCTTCTAATGGAAATAATATTGATATTATTTTTGTTTCATTTAAATTTATAGGTGGAGGTAATTGTGTTTTAAAAATGCTTGTAGTGTTACCCCAAATGTATGACTTATCGCGGGCTCTCCTGAAATTAAGACCCAGCGTGCGTATTGCGATTTGATCTCCAGCACTAACATCACCAAGAATTGTTAAAACATTTTGCAACAAAGCGTTCTTGCTGATTTCATATGCCGGCAACACCGCATCAGGTCCAGGAAGCTCTGTCTCAATGCCACCGCTAATTTTTGTCACAATAATATTCTTATAAAGATCAATATCAGTTGAAACAACTGAGGAAAATTCATTTACTGAAAATCTAGCATCCTCTAGGCTAGAGGGCATAGGGCTGTCCAATGTAAGAACATTGTCACTAATAGCCAATATTGTATATGTAAAAAATCCTGGTTCTTTTATGCTTATTGTATTTCCCGGAACTATACCCTGAGCGCCAAAATTAATTCCATCGGATATTACAATATCTGAACCAACAACAGTATTTAAATCAGCTCCAGTTATAGCATTGGCGGGCACGGGGGTTAGAAGCAGTTCGGGCTTTACGGTTCTAAATCTATCACTAGAGGCACCTATAGGCCTACCGCCATATCTCATTATATTAGGAACTTCTTGCCCATCTATAAATAAATGCATCTCATCCTGGCGCTCCAATGTATTAAGCTTCCAGGTAGTTGCAATATGATGTTTCTCTCCCGCCTTCCAGTCTTGAATGTCTGCGCTTATTTTATATACATTTTTTCTATTTTTAGTAGGACCGCCCTTATCATAAACTCTAAAGTTTAAATAACCACGCCCATCTTTATACAATGAAAATCTATCAATATCTTTTTCCTTGCCAAAATCGAATATATAATGCTCATTGTCGGCCATAAAATCTATGCCGTCGAACGAAAAATAACCGTCATAACCATCGTAACCATCAAGTTTAAAAGTAAACTCAATGCTATCCGTACCGCTTCTTAAAACATCCGTTATTTCACCAAGTCCGCTGATAAACTTAACATCATAGACCTCTCCAGAGGATTTGACGGTTCCCTGATAGATGCTACCACCATAGCCATCAACTGAATCTTTTACGATGACTTTCCATTTGCTTTCATCATCGTTGTAAAAAATAAAACAACCAGTCTCAGTAAAAATTGCCGAAGGCAAGCCTATAGGACTTTCCTTATCTTTTCTATTTAAAATAAACTTATTGTCAGAATCATAAGTAGGATTATGACTATCAGCGCCAATAAATATTCTAGAAGAATCTAAAACAAATCCATTTTTAAATATCTGAAATGTTAAAGAAGCATCGTTGTCTAATCCGTTCCAATCAGGTATTACCCAGGTCTCTAGAGCGCCTTCTTCAAGCCTTAGGTTGCTAGTGACAGGAAACGTTACCGTCTCACCTTCTTTTTCTAGTAAAACTCCAGTGTCGAATTTTCCAGATAATAACTGAAGATCTCCAGTGGTACTTATCTCGTCTGGATCTAGATAACTAACCCCTAGCGCCCAATGAATAAATGCCGCCTCTTCTATTTCAGGATCTATATGCGTAATGCTAGAAACCAACGATTTAATAGCGGGTATTGTCGGGCCTTTTGTAAATGACTGAAGCGCGCCAGTCAAAGCATCACGATAACGCTCTCTTGGTAAAGTTGTATCAAAAGAATTTAAAACTGGAAGATTAACCAACGTTCCAAAGTTTTGCAACAATGAATCACGAAGAGCACCTACTTTATACGAAACAAAATACGTATCACCTTCATTCAACGCAGTAGTTTGTGTGAAATCTAATTTATTATCTCCATACTCATAGCTAACTAAAATTTCATCTGCAAGATAATTGTAATCAATAAAGTAATCGCCACGGTTGTAATCAACCACAGGCGTTGCTGCGCCGTTTAGTCTTAAATTATAAGTTATGGTAACTGAATCCCCAACAACGGCCCCTGAGCCGCCGCTAAGAGTTATGTCATAACCGGCAAATGTACTCCCAGCTACAAATAACTCTACATTGTCAGAGTCTCTTACAACACTTTCGACGTTTGAAATTTCGATTCCAGGCGATAAAAACGTAGCCTTTACCACAAGACCGGGCTCAACAACGCTTGATTCTGATTTTTTTACAGACAATGGATCAAGGGTAATAATATTATCAGACACACTGGCATTACCAGCAAAGTTAGTGGGTGTAATATTATTATTGAGATCAAAAACATCTACAATGTTTCTTACATTTTTAACATCGTCTGTAACGGTAATCGTGTCCGATGACACCACATAAGGAGATGTAACATCTCCATTAAAAAATCTTTCTGCTGCGATATCAAAATCTATAGGAAATACTTCATTGTCTGTAAATGAATTATAATTTATATGAAAATTAGGCGGCGTTGCAAAATTAATATTATAATAAATATCAGATACGCTTGTAATGTGAGCATTGGCTGTTTTTATCGCAGGCTTACGGTAGTTAACTGTGCCCAAATTTAAATCTTGAGCAGGGAGAACTGCAAGATAAACTACACCATTTTGATAATCAACTTGATACTGTCCAACTGTCAGGCGGTCAGTATTTTCGCTCTCAGTAAGGAAATCTGAGTCATAATAAAGCTCAGTTTCAAATAAATCACCCCTGCTAAACGTCACACTGCTATTAAAGCTAGCGCCTATTACGTCTTCTGACGCACCTATAATCCTATTGTTTTCTAATAGAATTTTTAAAATTCTTATGCCCAGAATGTTAGAGAACTCATTATTAACCAAGACTAATTCGTTTAAGACCTCAGCGAATGAAGCTCTTTCTTGCACTACAGACTCAATCCTGGGGGTATTTATTGAGGAGAAGTAAACACGATTGTCATTAAACCGTGTAACATTGTAAATCTCTCCACTCGTTTCATTATAAATTCTGAAGACATTTGTAATCGGCGTGTTTTTTACTGCTAAAGAGTTGGATGAAAGTATTCTATTTTCAATTCTTTCATCTAAAATTTCCTCATGAATCTGCGCTCTGTAGTCAATATCCGGGACTAAATTTGACTCATATTCAAATGATAATTTAGCATTTTGACCAATCAAGCTTCGCAAGGGATTTGCTACTAACTCAGAGGTTGACGGATCATATGTATAGTCTAAACGATTGCTATAAATTCTTCTATATCTATAAGAAGCTAACGGCGGATAATTGCCCGTACCATCATTTGTAGTAGCCCCAAACACAAAAACCCTGCCTGTGTTATAGTCAATAGAATACTCACCTGTAAATGAAGGAAGTCCTTCCAGCCTAAAGGGAATTTCTTTTAAAAATGCAGGGTGAGTTGCGCTGAAAGGAGGGTTGGAATTGGGGTCTAAAAACGTAACTCCATTTAACTGATCTATTGGGATGATGTCACTACTATCTACAATTGGAGAATTATCTAATGTGAATTCCGTAAGAACAGGAGGCACGGCCTCTCTGGTTACTTCGACAACTTCTGATACAGTTATAGTATCCTCTAAAACATATCTTCCACGAGACTTATACTCATAATCAATAACAACTTCATCAGCAGGACCCGGCACAACAAAACCATCATCCAGCACAGTAGAATTTAATTTAAATTGATTATTCTCTAGAGTTAATAGTGGTGATGCGAAGTTCTCATCATATCTAGAATCTTTTATTTGATAACCATAAACTGGGATAATATATTCATATGTACCGCCAGATGCATATTTAATTAATACTTTATTTAACTTGCTAACAAAATTATTTTTTGCCGTCAGGATAAAATTATTAAAAGTTCCAGAGCCCGCGCCGGCCTCTAAAGCTTCATTAAAAACATCAGATCTTAATAATGTTATCGGGAGCCTTGGAAAGCTTGAATAGTCAAAGCTTATTGATGTCTTCTTGCCACTCAGTGACTTTCCAACTCGTATAATTTCATAAGCCCCTTCTTCATTTAACCGGTCGTAAGGGCCAACACCACGAACTTTTCCCTCATTGGCTACAATATAGCTTAAATAATTATCATTCTTAAGCTGGCCTATGTCATGTAACGCTCTTGATAATGTGAATACCTGCGAGTTAACAATATCGTTAACAATTGTCCCTGGATCCAAATTATAAATATTACCGCTAAGTAATTGCTTTAAATTTCTTCTAATTTCATCTTCTTCAATCTCTGGACCCAATAAAGAAACAACATTGGTGCGCCCATCTTCTAATAAAAGGCTTTGTCCATTTTTTGACTTAAATTGTATTGAATCAGACGATTTAAAGGTAATAAAATACACACCACCTGGCACCAATGGTTCGGTTAGTATTCTTAAACCATTTCTTACTACTTCAACCTTTTTAACAGCAGGGCTTATTAGTCCTGGTGTATTTGCAACAATTTCAACATTAGATGTATTAATAAGCGGATCTAAAAAGTCCGTAAAAATAGCTTTAATTGTAATGCTATTTACTGCCGCTAAATCTTTAAGTCTTAAGTTGGCCATTACCTTGTCTCAATATTAACTACAACATCATTTGAAATTATATACTCATTTTCCTGAGCCTCTATGCTCAAGACAGATCCTTCTTGATTTGCTCTATTAAAATATATAACTCTAACTCTATCGACACCATTTACCGTGTATGCTGCATTAATAAGATCCGAGGAATCTATTATTGTGCCAAGCTCTTGTGCATTTAACGTTGATATAATAGCATCGCTTACATTCTGCTGAACAATCGCAGTTGAGTTAACAAATGCCTCTGTAACAACAACATTCATAGTTACGTCAACCGGCAACGGTGTAGCCGCCTTGACGAGCACATCAGCAGTTACCGGCCGTACACTTTCAACCGTCAATGTTGAGTCTGTTATCAGTCTATCACTATTATATCTAATTGATATTCTTTCATTTGCCTTTGGTGCAAGATAATCATAAATAGCTGTATATCGCGATCTTGCATTAGGCTGATTGAAATTTCTAACAACTAAAGATGCTGAACTAGAAGAAGTACTAGTAAATCCGCTCGAAATAGCTATTGTATCAACAGTGACAAACTTTTTATTTGTTATTAAGGTGCCACCCTTGCTAAAATACACATTTTCACTATCAATTGATGTAGTGATATAAAATCTAGCCCTTAAGGCATTACCAGCCACAGGCGCATTTTCTAAATTATTGGGCGTAGAAGGCAGCTCAACCTCAGTGACACTTAATGATGTATCTGCAATAGACTCATCTAAAACAAGACTATTATCATTCAAAGAATAATTCTTTATATCATATTCATTTAGAACTTCTAACACTTGCAAGTCAGAGCTTGCTTCTACCCGCTCCATCTTAACAAGTCTTGCAACTTTTACATTTGAAGGCACTTGCTCGACAGAGCTTAATCCCAAAAACGATTTAATCGCACTAGATAAATTCTGCTTTAGACCGGAAAATGCAGTAGTAAAAACAACGTCAAAAACAGCTTGTATTGTCGTACCACTTGCAGTTATCACGCCAGGCGAAATAGCTCCAGAAATTGTCATGCTTAAATTTGTTGGACCTTGTCTTAGATTTTTATAAATCCCACCTCCTAACAAAAATAAATTTGTAGAGGGTTGAGTTCCAACGCCAACGGCAGTTTCAGTATCAAATTCATTTTGAGAACGGATTGCTGGCAAATCTGATAGGGCCGTACCAGGCAAAACTGTATTAACATCCGCAATATAAGTGCATTCAACCAAGCGCCCGGCAACCGCACTAGCAGATGGAGTGATGCTAATTAAATTGGCATCAAAGCTACCCTCTACATCGCCATTAAATACATCTATAGCATTATAGACAACCGAAACCTGATCGCCTAAGCTAGCAATCGTATCACTTGGTAAAAATATTACAGAACCACTAAATGTCCCATCATTTGCAGTCGTATTCCACAGGTGACCGCCATTTTCACTTTTTGTGACACTAACAACATTAGAAACCGGCTCTGAAACAACCAAAGCCAACTCGCCATTTATCAAGGTTACATCTACAACTTCCTCTGTAAAAACGTTTACAGAAATAACTGAGCTAACATTATGAGTGACTGTAGCTGTTAAAAAAGAACCCGAAGAAATTAATGTAGCTACTTCACGCCTAACTAAGTTAGACATGTCCCAATCTACACTATCTTGCACTGCTCTTGCGTTATTGCTAAATACAATATTGTCAAAATCAAAATAAGGATCATAGCTATAGATCCATGTATAATCAACCTGAAGAGTATCACTTACAGCTGGCAAAGTATTTCCTCTAATTTGAATTACTCCAGTGTTATTTACTGAACCTGAACCATCAGGATTTTGATTTGCTACTATGTATCTTTCACCTGTTGTTAAATTAAATACACGGGTTACGTTTTTAATTGGGAAATGTGATAATTGTATTCGGGATCGATCTGAAGCAATTACTCTACTATTTTCATTTGAAACTGAAATATTTTGTACTGCACTACTTACTTCTAAAACATCAGAAAAAGCCAAAGGATCTTGTCCATTAAAAATACCTTTGGTCTTATCTTCAGTAAACCCAGAGATACGATCAGAAATCCAATGCAACTTATCAAAACCCCAAGGGCTTCCTGCATAAGCGCCTTGATCAAATATAATTTCATAATTTCCGCTTACACGACCCAACTCATCAACGGATTTTTCTACAAAATTAGAGCCACTTATAGAGCCACTTACTTGAATAACATTATTCACCGGCTGGCTAGGTAAAATTCCAGTAGAAAGATTATCAATACGCTTTCTGGTTACAGTTTTATCTTCATCACCAGGGACTTGACCTAATACAAAATCATTTTCGCTGTTTGTTGGATCGCCGGTATTACTTTGATCATTATAAATATAACTATCAGTCACTTCTTGCAAGCGTGTGCCGAAAACATAGATGTCAACTTTACCGCCAGTGCCATCTGATATAATTGTTCGTTGACCATCTTCCGCTACAAAAACTTGAGTTCCATCCCTGGTCATTAAGGGATTACCAGGGCCAATTACAAGAGCATCAATGACAGAAGGATCTCCTAAGACAGCGTTTTGATAACCCAGAGAAGTGCCTGTATTGGCGCCGCTAAATATACCTAAAACTCTATTCCTAAAGGTTGCATCATCTTCTACATCAGCGCCGCCGCTAAAAGGAGATGAGTTTGTTACAAAGTTAATTCCAGATATATTTGTATTATTAAGTGAATAAGTTGAAATATTACCCTGCTGACCCGCAGATACCGCCTGAACTACAACTTCAACAGCAAGCTCATCTGTTGATCCTATAAAATCTAAATCAGCTCTGTATTTAGAAGCTATCGCTCTGTATTGACTTTCAAAAGTAGGAGTAACAACAATTCCGTTTACAACTGAAAAACTTGAACCATTTTTCGCAGTTACAATGTCTCCCTGAGATACTGCTATAGAAGTACTCAAATTTGAGAATGTCATAATAGCAATGCCGCCAGCTTGATTTCCATTTTGCCTAGTAGCGCCAAAATTCTGAGCAAGTTTATCTAAATCAGAGCCTACAGCCAATCGCAATGACTGCAAGGACGAAACATTAGCAATTTCGTCATACAAGCGGGACAATTGAGCAGATGGCCCATCAATTACAACATCACGAACTACAGTACCAGGCTTTGTGTCTAATAAGGGCTGAGCTGTACGAATAAAATCAATCAAACTCAAAATAATATCATTTGTACTTCTCGTTCTGACCATAATCTAACCTGCAATACCTTTATTAATAAAGTTTATACTTACCTGCCCGCCACCTATATAAATAAATATATATAGAACAGAATAACCAATCAAATGTTCTTCATATTAAATCCCGTTGTCACAGGCGTGAAAGATCTGGTTAATACCTTTATTATCACTTGGAAAAAACGAGGGTCTGTTTGATTTCTAGTAATGATAACGTCTTTAACAGCGGCTAAAAGCTCCTCTGCGGACGTCAATTGTGTCTGAGACTGAGCCTCCTGCAACTGCTTTAAGGTCTCTAGTGAGTTTCTTAATTGTGAAGAAGCTATTGTAGTCAAGAAATCTATATCAAGAGAACTTCCCACCAAAGATCTGGAAATTGGAGAGCCATACCAGGGATGAAATTGATTACTGCCACTTGCCGTAGTAATCAGCTTCAAAATATCTTGAATCAACTTATCCTTATCTTCGGCTTTTTTTATATCTCCATTCTCAATTACAATATCACCTTGCTCCACTTTAAAATCAAATGACATTTTTACCTTTTAAGCTTAATTAGTTGTTTTATTTATACATAATTAAGCGTATAAAGATCGCTACTAATTAAGAATTGACGGTCGCAACAGGCTGATATTTAATGCCTTCCCGTTTATACAGTGTTTCCGTAAAGGACAGGGCAAGTGATAAGCTTTTTTCAATTTCAGACAAACACTCCCGCACAGAGGGTCGTGAGCCTTGCTTTTGCGCTTCAACTTCATTATTTACAAGAAGAGGATTGTTTGAAATTAATCTTTGTAAAGAAGAATCATCTAAAAGCCCAATTAGGAACCGTATATCCACTGACCATAATGCAAAATAAATACAAAAAATATCAACCAAACCCAGTCCCGAAGTCTCGCCAGTTATTAGCTCTATATTAGCCATGGCATTGTGACCACGTATGGCGAATTTTTGCTGATCCCTCTCTTCTTTTTTGAGATCTTTGGTTATTTTTTTAACTGACTCGCCATTTGCAAAAGATGACTTCAACCCTGGTATGGCAAAATCACCTAAATCATTATAATCATTAACTGTTGCTTCTGCTAAATTTAAATTTAATTTTAAATTTAAAATTCTACGAGCAATCTCATTTGTTCTAGTTAAGTTCTGAGTCCATAACGTGCAACCCTGCCTTGACCCAAACTGCGGTCCATTTGCTGCCGGCTGAGGCACCCAACTAATTTTGTCAATTGACTTTTCCACATCCTGTTGTGCTTCTACTAGTTTTTTTATCACTACCTTTAAAAGTTTTATTAAGCTCGCTAAGTATCTAAACTCAAGACTAGTAATATTTTCTAAAAAGAACTTATCTTGATTTTCTAAATCATTTCCTTCACTTAAAGCCCTTATTGTGTCTTTAAATAAATTTATATCTTCTGAGTTTACAGGCGCCTCCCTTGAGTCATTTTGTATGATAGCTATAGCGTTTCTATAAAAGAATGGATTTTCAGATACTGATTGCAAGCGTTCCCGCAATATAAATTCAATACCAGGACGTAAACAAAACTTATCAGGACTGTTTGAGATCTTTGTTAGCTGCTTTGTAGATAAAAATGGTATACATACACGCAGTTCGGCGGGCTCCACGTTATCTGCAATGAAAGGATCTACAACAAGAGGCCTTAAAAGATGGTTGCCGCTTACAACGTTTTGATTTAAGTTAGCAGCGAGTAAAGTTACTTGCTCTGGCTTATAATTACTTACTTTTGTTTGAGGGTTTATTTCAAAAAATTCTTCTAAATATTCTTTTCTTTTAACATCTTTAAAATCTTGCTTATCAAAATCAAGCGGGCCTAACGAAGTATCAAATGAAGCAAATTGAACAAACGGTGACTTGCAAAATAAATAAGTATAGATGGCTGCATTAAAAGATCTACCGCGATAAAAAGTATCAATCTCACTAGCCCTTTGTTCTCGTAGAGATGATAAATTTCCAGCGGGAGAGCCCTTAAAGCTTTCATTAGTAGTTTTTATTTTGTCTTCAATAGGGAGCTTAAAGCCCGTGTTGTAAAAAGAACTGCCTTTTGCATCTACAACAGGAAAACCCAACATTCTATAGAACGCATGACAACGACTTTCTGTAAAACTAGAAGTATTTACCTGACTTTCACCTTTTACCTCAGAATCACTCCGCCTCTTAAGGCTTCGTATATTATCAATAGGAGTAATAAATCTTCTGGCTAAAGCGCTAATATCGCTCTCAATTTTTTGAAGATTTTCCTCTGAAAATATTCTTTTTGGTTTACGTGCCAAAATTAGCTCCCATCATTGGCTACATCAGTTGCATCGCGACGCGGCGCAGGTACGCCCAAATCATCAACAAAGTTATAAGCTAAAGAAAGCTCATTGATTACAGCGGGATTATCGTCATCACCAATTATAACTTCACTCAAAACTTTGTTATCATAAAGCACGCTCAGAACACCGCTACCAGGGTTAACGCTCGATATAGACGCATTGTATGAGGTATAGCCATCATACTCAAAGTCTGATATATCGCCCAATGTGACTTCTCCCTTTAATTTTTTTGCGACCTCACTTGCGCAAGATTCAAGCACGTTCTCTGAGACTGAAGCTTCTGTAGGGCCATTTAATACAACTGTGACTTTTATTTCTCTAGTTGTAAATTGAACATCAGTGTCAAGTGCAACTGTGCTTTTAAACTGACTTACGCCCTTTTGTACAGCCCCACAATAAGCAGCTTTAGTCTGATCTAAAAGATCCCCCGCACACAATTCGAATTTAGCTTGAAACTCAGCGGTACCTGTCTCAGATACATCTCCTTGAAATTTTTCTAAAGCATCTGTAATACATTCTAATGCACAATTTATATTTGGCAAAAATCCAGATGATGGGCAAAAGACACCATCAGGCGTTGGGTCTAATCTTTGATCTATAGGATCAATTCCTTCAGCTATTATCACAGCGTTAGTCACAGCCTTTTCCGCACTAACCTCAGGAATACAGCCAACTGTAATTAAATTATACTCAACAAGAGCACCGTGATTTGGCTTTAACACATACTCAACGCTTGAGATTTGATAACCATCAGGATAAGGAGGTGGCGATGAAGTATTTATCGGGTTTTGATGAATAAAATCATTTAATGTTGCCTGGGAGCCATTTACAATGTAAGGAGTTGTATTATCGTCTTCAAACACAAGCCCACCTTCAATGTTCAAGGTGCCAGTATCAGGAACCGGATCTAAATTGTTATCTTTATCAAGAACTCCAATGTATGGCTTTCTAACAACAATACAATCGTTAACCCTCATAAACCTAGTACCACCAAAGTCCAGAGGGTTAAAAATAGCCGGATTTAACTGTAATCGAATATCAACTAGATAAGGCGCTTTATTGAGAGGCGTGTCAGCTTCAAATGATAGCTCTGGATAGAATATTTTACCGAAAATATTAGCCGGGGTGATAATGTCTCTAAACGGGTACGGCTGAACAACAGGATCAACAAGCTGCCACCTCTCGACTCTCAAAGGGGCAAGATTTAATCCAAGAGTATTAAGAGGCGGTGGAAAAGATGACTGATCAGCCGCAACTTCACTATAATAAATAAGTTCACCACTATCCGCACTAATTCCACTTGGATTGTCCTTGATGAAATCAGGACAATTCTCTGAATTACAGCAGGGACTATTTCCGTCACTATCATCACAAATCGCTGCGCCAGCAAAAGCAGCTAATGATTCAATCACCGCAAAAATCGCCTGAATTGCAATCAAAATTGCCAAAAAATTCTGAATCAAACAAAACAAAGATGCTAATTTATTTGCAACTGCTAAAGATGCATCAGCATTCTCATATTGCACCGCTTTAGCAAGATCTATAAGCTCTTTAAGCATATCCGCAAGCAGCTTTAAAATAACTTCAATAATGTAAGTAACTATAGCTATAATCAAAAGAAGCAAAGCTATTAGCATTTGTATTAATGCCAACCACGGGAAAATAGCTAAAAACGGCGGCAGACACTCCATAAACAATCGCTTCAAAGCCGCAGCTATTGCAAAAGGATTCGGTATCGCACACAGCACCTCAATGATACAGCCAAATAAATTAAGCGCCGCCATTATAAAGTTATAAAACGACAAGAATGGCTGAATGGCTGAAAGAATGCTAGATATAATATCGTATTTACTTTTAAAGTTGGTATCAATTGTAGCTTTAAAAGTTCCACTAGGAAATACAGCCTGAACCTGCTCGATAAGTTCAAATAAATTTTCCAACAATTCAGTTGGCAGCTCTAAACCAGGTATTGGTATATTGAATGGAGCTGTAGCTATCCCTAAGCCAGGAATAGAAACGCCTGGAAAGTTAGGAGGGTTAAGAGTTAAATCTGAAGGCTGACAGGGCATGATCTTAATTTGCTAAAACAATTACTTATTACGTAATTGGAGTTGTATTTCTTAATATCGGTCTAGTCGTAGAACTATCAGTCTCCTTGTAAACGCGAACGATAGGTGCATCTAATAATATATCAGACTCAGAGTGGAATACCATATTTCCACCACTAGAAAATCTCATTTGACCAGGCGTAACTATATCTATACCTCCTGAATAAATTCTTAATATAGACATTACACCTGCATTGTTCAAAACTCTTATTTCAAATGCACCATTCCTAAAAGCAGAATTTTCTAATGAAAAACGACTATCGCTAGAAGAATCTAATCCAACGCCCCCAACCTGAAGCAAGACATCTCCATCAAAAGAAGCTGCGTAACTAACTCCCTGCTTATCTCTACCAACGTTTCCGACAATCCCACCCGCATAATCAAACCAAACAGATTGACGATCTACAGTATTTGCTCCAACGTTAATATTAACCATACCATCCAAATTAATAGTGCCACTGCGACCACCAGAATTGGCCTCCTCTCCAGATACAGTTAATTCTTTAGATACAATGAATTCAAATTCTTTTGCATCAAAGTTCAAAGCACTATCTTCATCATACGGAACTAATTTTTTGAAATCAATTCCTGGAGACTCTGGAGCAGTCTCTCGATATGATTTAGCGGGCTGATATTCAGATATTGTATTAGAAATGTCATGATAAACAGTCCCTAGTTTTATTCGTTTTTCAGAAAATCGATCCAATGGACTAACAAAATCTTTAAGAGAACTGTCGCCAGACTTTAACTTGACTCCAGATTCATTATCGTCAGCTTTGTAGTTCGCAAAATTTTCAATTAAAATGTCTTTAAAATCATCACTAATAACAAAAGAGTTTGGCTTAACGCTACCATCCGTCTCATTTGCAGCCTCTACATTTGAAAAATTCTCATACCGAGTGAGCAATCCAACATTTCCAACTTCACTCGATGCAGGAACATTTAATTTAAACTGCCCTTCTTTATCAATATCTAGGAAAAATCTGCTTCTACTTCTGGCATAATTGTTTTTTAAATTTACATCTGGAGCATCAACGATTTTATATTTATCACCTTCAACTTCTGGGTAGCTGCTTGATTTAGACGGATCAAGCTCAAACCCTTTTCTAGAATTTATTTCAAAATGATAAGCTAACGATTTTCTTAGTTGAGAGCGTATCTTTGCAAATGAATTTGGTATATCTGAGCTTTCATTAAACCCAAATCCCTCAGCGGCTCCCACTGGTAATACATCTCGATTAAGATCTAGAACATTTCCCGCTGAATCAGATACAGTGCCATATATTTTTTCTATTAAATTGTTTGGCCTCTCTAAACTTAGGCTTAACGTATCTGCTCGAATATTTTCTCTATTGTCTATAATTTTAGGAGTATTAGACCCCTTGTACGCCTCAAACTCTACTCTATCTGAACGTACATTGAATTCTTGACTACACTCATAAAAAACTTTTCTAGATTCTGTAAGCGGTGGATTTCTGACGCGATCAATTAATCCAATATTTTTTGTATTCTCGCTAGCACCGCCAAGCCACGAAACTCCAAATTTAGGATCAATACCAATAGAATCCAATTGTCGCTCGTATGATTGAGTATCTAATAACGAGTAAAGAAGCTCTCTATCAATAACATCGTGCTTGTCTCTATGAATTTGGCCTTCCATAGATCGAGCAGCATCCGTAAATGATAAAGATGTAGAAAAATTATCACTAATTATACTGCCATTTGTTATTCCGAACTCTTTTGTATTAATGTGCAAAACATCTTTGGTTGGCCCTTTTCCAATTCGAATACCACCGTCGCCGGCCTCGCCGCTTGGAGCTAGCTGTATAGCATTTTCCTCATCGGCCTGAACTAAAGCAGTGCCTGGCTCCAGTCTAGACATCTTGGTTAGCCCAGTAGTGCCATCTACATCAGTAAATGCATCATCCGTAGGCAAGTAAGCTACAATATGCCATTCGCCTAAACTTTGGCGACACAAAACATTACTACCTTCAGCCGGATACCCCCCTATAAACTGAGAAGACTCACCAGGCCCGGCCCAAGCTAACGGTATTTTGGCAGTGTACGATTGTTCTTGATGATCCGTTGTAACATCTAATAGCCGTATCCTTACGTTACCATCATCAAAATATTCAGTTATTTGAGCCTTACGTAAAGCCGCTTCTGGCGCCCCAAATTGAGCTATATCATCATATGCCATAAATTACCCTAACTGATACTAGAACCAACGTCATCAATACTCTGGGGAAGCGAAGACTGAATATCTGAAATTTGTGATTTGACAAACTGCTTTTTCAATTTATCATATTTTTCATTAATCTTATTTTGATCTTCACTTATACTGCTAGAAGGCTGAATAATTCCCGGAGGCTGCTCTACAAATCTAATCCAAACATCAAGAACAACGTTGAAAAAAGCCTCTTTCCCAGGCTTACCAAGCGCCCCCGGCCCCTCTGAAGAATCAACCGCACCACCTATGTAGTTTAAGTAATAATCTGTAAATAAATCCCAGGCCCTTTGAGATGGCGAAGGAGTGACGTCTCCATCTTTACCATCCTCATCCAAATTAACAAGCCTTATAGTTGGACTATCTTTCGACACAACAAACTCCGGCTTATCGATTGCCGGCAAAAGAACATTACCATCATCAAGGGCCACTTGAGATGGATTTGTAAGCCACCCTATAACTGCATTAGCTGCATTTAAAATAGAGACCCTTGGAGAGATATCATTAGTCTTGTAATGTCTTATTTCCAATATCATCCTTCTACCTGTAGTGCTTGAAGATGTGTATCCAGCAAGGGCAATCGCAATATTTTTTAACACATCTATATTCTGCTTTGCAAAAGTACCAGTTACTAGCGCCTTCAAGGCACTTGCGCCCGTTGGAAACCCAACACTATCAACAAGCAGCGCTCCAACTGAAAGCGAATCATCTGCCGGCTGAAATCTATCCTGCCTAACCAAATGAGCTTTATTTCGATTTGTATAAAGACCTTTGCCAATTATATCTAAAGTTGTAGGAATATACTCCCCTGGGTTATGTCCATAAGTTAAAGTCAAAGTGGTCCTAAATTCACTGCCATAAGTAAAACTGTGACTTATACTTTCTGTATAAAACAATAAGTCTCGATCTTCTATATAATAAACCTCACCCGGTTGAATATACTCATTCCCAACAACTGTTGCAGATGCCGTGAATATCTTTTCCCTTTCCATGTTTAATTGATAAACCGCATACGGAGCACATTGAGTATATGGATTTTCGAAATAAGGAGCATTAATAGAGCCAGCCTGTCTAAAACCATATAAGCGCCACATATCATAATCTACGGCAAATGCCGTAGAAAAACCATTGCCGCCTTGACCAATCTCTAAGCCCGAAGGCTCCCTAACTAAAGCCTTCCCGAGCCTTCCATTGACTTGCACAATCGTTCTATCAGGAGGACGCTCTCTTAACTCAAATGATATTAACTTTTCACCAGAAATGATATATCGATTTCCAGAACCGGGACCATAATCATCATAACTCTCATCTTCAATCATACTTTCAAGCAACTCAGGAAATTCTTCTTTATTATTTCCCTTCAGCAGGTTAGTGTAAAGTACCATTTTTGGATTATTGTTCGCCGCATTCCCTTGCTTTAAATTACTTATAGCATTGGACAAAGACTTTATTAAACTTTGCCTTTCACTTTCATATGTAGCTATGTCTGACGTAACTTTAATGACATCTGATTGATTTAATCTTTGCGTTGAATTTGTTGACAGAATATCAGTAAAGCTTAATAAGTTTGGAGAATTAGTTCTTCTTTTTAATCTTTGGGCTATTACACTTATTCTATCTGTTATATTTTTTTGTGAAGCGTTATTTCCAAATTTATTATCTAAACTAATTTGTAGCTGCTTGTTAATATTGAAATGTTTTCTTTTTTCTAAATTTGTATTTAAAGATTGGCTTATAGGCTCTAGCGCTCTATTGATTTCTCTTTCTTTTCTTTCAGGATCACTTTCATAAAATAACTTTCTAAAGTCAGAGCCGGCAATAGTACCATTGCTTATATTCGCAGAAAGTAAATCAATATCAAATTTGTTTTTTATATTATCATCCGTTATAAATCCAATAGCTGCTGCTCTTATTCTTATTTCATCTTCAACTATTTCTAACTGATCTGTTAAACCTTCAACCTGATTTACAAACAAACTGGTTAGAAACTCTGGGAATATCTTGATGCCCTTTGTCAGGCTATCATTAATCATTTTTTCAAAAACAGAGCTGGGCATCCTATTATACTTTGGCGCACGTGCTCGAATATGCCCCTGACTGTCTGCAAAAATTTCAAATTGAAGTAATCTAGCAATATCTCCCAGCGAATCAAATACGTTTCTATATGAGCTATTAAAGGTTTCCAAATTACCAAGAGCCTCCTCAAAAACCTGAAGGTCATAATTCTTGTCATAAGAATCATCTACAATAAACAAATTTGGATCTTCATTTGCTTTTACCTTCCAGAGGCGACGTTTAGTTAAATAGTTCAATCTCTTTCTAAGTTGAGTTCTCGCTCTAGCAAGTTCACTTTGCCTTCTAACGTTACCCACATTCATAATAGAAGGATTAAATGAAATGTCGTCACCAGCGATTACTAAAGTTTTACTTTGCTCCAGAGCTTGATTTAGAGTTTCTGTAAAAGTAGTTCTCTCTAATTCAATCTGCCTATCTAATTCGATAATTTGCTCCGTTAAACTTTGTGTTGTAGGATCAACTGTAACTTTCGAAAGTAATGCTTCGTCCTGATAAAACTGAGGAACATTATTAAACTGAGAGACAGCCTCTGTCAGTAAGTCAAACTTTTTAGCTCTTTCTTTAATTAATACTGATAATTTCTGATTTGATTGCTCTATATCAAATTGACCCGAAGCTAAGAATTTATACGTCTTATCATTTATCTCTAACTCTTTGAATGGAGTAAAGTTACCCCACGTTGCATTGGTTGAAGAAATTTCACCCAATAAGGCTTTAAGAAAAGATGCTGAGTTGCGATTATTTGTGTAGGGGTCTCTAAACGAAGAGTCAGATTTAATCGCAGAACGAATAAAGTTATTAAAATTATATGGCTCACCAGTTACCAACAATGAGATAACGTTCATCGCATCTTGGCCTGCATATGGACTTGTCGTAATTTTTTGAGACGATTCGCTTGGCAGCGAGCCTAATCCATAAGAGCCTCCTGGTCCAAATAATACTAAACTGCCTATCCCTTCTTTCCAACGATAGATAAGCCCATCAGGGTTATTAAACTTCTTTCTAAAAAAAGCTGAAGAAATTTTTTCAATTTCAGATGAATTATTATAATTTTCTTTCGTCGCCTTTTGGCCGACATTTTTTCCAGCTTTATACCTTAATAGACCTGAATCAAGTCTATTTATATTTTCATTAAGCCACGGCGGTAAGCCATCTTTTGTCTCTGAAAAACCTGTCGCGAGGTCAAACTTAAGATCAAAGGGCGTTAGCGGGTCATACAACGCTCCATTATAAACAGAAGAAGATGGGTTTACATTTACCTGACCAAGTTTAAAGTATTCTGAATTATCTGACAAAGTAACTGTCAGGCGATACCTGCCTCCATTGTAACTATGAACTGCATTCCCAACCAAGCCGGAAAAAACGCAGGTGCCAGCGGCTTGCCTTGTAAAGTCATTTCTAAGAAGGTTATAAAGCCATAAAGGAAATTCAGGGCCAGCAATTGAATTTTTTTCAATTTCTATCCAACTATCTTCAATTCCATCATTTTTGCCAAATAAAGCTTTTAGATCTGAAAAAGCTGAATTGACATCCCCTATAGTGCTGTTTAATTTACTAGTAAGAGACTGACCTTTGTATGTTGCATTCATCCCTTGAATGACTTTTCTATCAACGCCTGTTTTTGATGATACAAAAATAGAAACCACATCTAATGGCTGTATAATTGACTTGTTGCCAAAATGAAGACGCATTTTACGTCGAACAAGATTCGTTCGTTCATTGAATTTAGTGATTTCTGACTTCGTAGTTTCTCTTAAGCCAATAGATGTATACAAATTAGAAATTATTTGTTTGAATATATCAGCCTCACTGCTTGATATGTCTAATCCCAAAAAACTAACTTGAGCCGGTGGCTCTTGTGATAGTCCGTTAGGGCCTTCAAACGCACTTGGATCTAATTTGACGGGGGATGTACTTGGATCTAGTAAATTTATTCCAAAATTACCACCTTCAAACGTAAACTCTATTTCGCGCCCCTCCTCTTCAATAATAGCCCTTACTTTTTTAAATAGTAAAGACTGCTCGTTTACAAGGAATTCAATTCGAGACACACCACGCGACATGCGAAGTTCATTTAACTTCAGACGAAGGTCTTGAGTAGCTTGCTCTAATTGCTTTTCACTAATTCTTAAAAAATTATTTTGGTCCGCTCTACTTGCAGCTTCAGAAATCGCTCTATCAATATCATCATTTGAAATGATCATCAATGAGTACGGATCTTCTATGCCAAGACTCGCACTACCGCCTCCTAATTTTGTAGAATTAGTACAATTAAACGTACTTACTAGCGTCAGCTCAAAAGTACCATTGCCCTCTCCTGTATTTGACGCATATGAAATTTGCTTATCATTAATCCACGTTGTTATAAAATTTGGATATGATAAATATTTTACTTTTCTAATTGTTTCTAACTTTTGCCTTGTTTTTTCATCTATCAAATTAGGCTTAAAAGCATTTATACTATCTATCGCAGAAAATACTAGAGGCAATGCAAAATCACCCACAGATCCGTTTTCTGCAACTATTCTTTCTATCTTAGACAATCGCTCATATGCAGCAATGACTTCACATTTTTGCTCAAATAATTTTTTACTGGCACGAATAAATAACTTTTCATCAGCATCCATCAAATCCGTTCTATAATTTTCGGACAATGATGAAAACATTCTTTTCTTTACAACAACCGTGACATCCGGCTCTTGAATTAATATTTGAGAAATACGAGGTTTGATTCCTTGTATTGTTCCAGATTCCGTGTAAGAACGCTGCGCACTTCTATCAATGTTTTTGGCAAAGCCACCAAGAGCTGCATAAGGTATGTTAACTCCACCTATATTCGTATCTAAGCTTCTTGTTTTGTTTTCAGCAATTCCTATTTGATCTAAAAAAGAATTACTTAGGTCTTCTAAAAAGGGCATCGATATCTTCCTGCGCTCTGATAAAAATGTTAAAATTAAAAGTCAAAGGGTGTACTGAATAACTGATCTGGATTTTGCAATGTTTCCACCAAGTTTGATCCAGATGACTGACGCTGCCCCGCAGCAGTCGCCTGTTCTCCAATTACCAAACCTCCAAAGCTATAAGGGGTGCCTAATTCGGGATCTGAATTGCTAGGTCCAGAAACCGCACTACGATGCCATGGAAAAAAGTTCTGACGAAATCCGCGCTTTTGAGTTACTGTAAAATTAATACTATAATAAAATAAGCCAATTTTATCCGCAGACTCTGTTACGGTAAAATCATTAAAGTATCCACGGTATACCTCTCCACTCCAGTACATCTCTACTGTAAATGCCAATGCCGCTAATGAAGGTGCCTGAGATGCTCTGTGTGGGCCTGGAGTCTCAGCCCCAAGTAAAGTTGCAAGGAAAGGCTGCGACTCCTCAAGGGCGTCTCCAATCCCAAAAACACCATTACTAAACTGATTTCTTTCATTTTCCGCAGCTAAATAGAGGGCATAGGGATCAAACGCAGCTTGTTCGTTCCTGTAAACGTCGTACAATACATTTATACCCTCAATGCCGGATGAACCCGTAGTGCCTTCAATAGCTAATGTTGTTAACTGCTCGCCCCAATATTGTAATATATAACCACCCTTCGTCTTTGTGGCTCCAGGTATATCTTTTCTATAATTATATCGTATCGATTGAGGGTTAATATACATCTCTACGATGGGTCCGTCGGGAATCAGCCAACGAACCATATTTCTTACGCTATAAGCTGGGCGATTATTTCTTATCCTTCCCTGCCTTGTTCCCAAACCACTACTTGAAGGCACAGCTGGAGAGGCGAAGGAATTGCCTTCTAAAAATTGACCGGCTATATCAAAAAAGTCATTTGATTGTTTTGGTTGAATTGGCATTTTTTATCCTTATAATAACCCAGAATCTATCTTGCGTCTTCTATCTGCATAATTTTTAATTGCTTTTTGTGCTATGGCGTCACCGCAAGTTTCACATGTAATATTTAATCGAAGCTCTCTTGTATCTTGTCTGGCCGCCGGAGGTGCCTGCGGCTCTGTTGTGGTTCTTCGCCCAGGAGTTATGGATGCTGCTTGTGGAACTACTGCACCAAGTTTGGGTCTGCCGGTTGCAGCTGGAACTTCCTTTCCTCTTCCTTCTTTTGCAGGCTCCTGTTTTTCGTCGGCTGGTTCAATTTTCTTTTTGAGCGCCATAATTGCCGTTCCCAAGCTTTTCGCAAACTCTTTCAACTTCTTTGTTGATGACACGGTTGCCACTGAATAACTTCTAAATACCTGTAGAGCAGATCTGCGCGGAGAGGCGCCTTCGACTTGTGCAAATGCATCTTCACGAGTTTCTTTCATCCTTTCCGCTCTGCCTGGAAGAACTTCTCTAGCCAACTCGGCGGCTGTTTTTGAAGTGGAAACTTTAATTAATTCCAGCTCATTTATCATTGAATTAAATTGACTGGAATGCCTTTCTTGTATCTTTGTTCCAAGATCAACTTTGTCTGCCAAATTTTTATCTTCTTGTTTTAAAATTTTAGCAAACTCCCCTGGATCCTGTTGCTTCAAAGCTCTAATGATTAATTGAGCTTGACGCTCATTTTGAGCAATTGCGTTTGGACCCTGAGTTAGGAGCTGTAGCTGTTTTGTATACTGCCTTGCACCTCCCTCTGTTGCAGCCGCTTCTTCCAGGCCAACAATTCTTCGCCCAAATTGCCTTCTTAAAGATTTCTCTACATCCTGAAATACAGCGCCAAGGTCCCCCTTCTCCAGGGCTAAGCTCATTTTAAAAGCACCCCGCAGGCCTCCCACTCCACCGGCCATACCCGAAGTAAATGCCCTTTGCGCTATAGTCATTTGAGATATATTACGTGTAACACCCTGTACTAATTGTGAAATTGCTCTGGGTCCAATATTAGAGCCTTTCAATGCATCGCTAAAACGACCAAGTATTTCTAAGACCCCTTTTGTATTGTCTCCAAAAAACTTAAAACTATCAGCAGCTGAATTTGTATATTCTTGCACTGTCCTTAACGGAAGTCCTAATTTGTCAGCCGCGACGCTCATATTAGAAATAAACTTAAGAGCCCCTTCACCTTTTATACCAAGATTGTCAAAAGCTTGTGTTTGCAATTGTATAACTTTTGATAGACTTTGACCTGTGCCTGCGGCCAAACGGACTCTTGCGGCAAACATTGACATTTTTGCTCCGACACCACCCGGACCTGCAACTTTCGTGCTAAAAGTATCAAGCCTATCGGGAAGTTCTTTTAATGAATCTTCAAACTTTGCAACTTGACCTATAGTTAGACCGCTTTCATTTGCCAGCGCTTTAAGATTTCCAATATAACCTAATGTCGTATTTCCAAGATTGTCTATACTGCTACCCATGCCTTCAAGCATCATGGAAAATTGCCCTGCCGCAGCGGCTCTTTTCATGAAGCTAGCTTCCAAATTATTGAACTGATCAGCTGCCTTGGCAGTGTCTTCGCCAAGTTTTTTAATGCCTTCAAGTATCTTTCCGTCAAAGGTTTTTCTTAAGCTTTCAGGAAGTAACTTAAGTGCCTTATCAAATTGTTTAAAGCTTGTTTCCGCAGAGGCAAATTCGTTACCAACCGATGACCAGCCCCCTCCAAGATTTTTAAGCTCTTTACCTACCCCCAACAGGCCAAGCCTTTGAGCAGCCATGACTTCCCCAACTTTCTTGCCAAGGTTTTTTAGTGAATTCGAAAGCTCTGGAGAGATTTTGATGTCAGCTAGCTTTGCCAAGTGATCTTTTGCTATCCGAGCTTTACTTCCAGCCGCCACAAAAGACTTTCCAAGGTTAGAAAGTTGAGCCATAAGCTTATTAGCAAAATCATTATCGCCTAACTGGCCAAGCGACTTTTTTATCTCGTCAATTTGACGCTGTATTTCTTTTAAATTTAGATCTGCCATAATATAGCTTTAATATTTTCTTTGTTAATATTTTACTTTTTTCGTCTTCTTCGTCTTCTGGGCTTCGATCTTTCTCTTTCTTTTTGTTTCTCGATATCATTCATCATCATTTGAGTTGAAGCTTCAAAATCTGTATCTGAAGATGAATAATCAGGATTTTCATCATCAATCATTTTCTGAGCCATTTCATGATTAGAAAAAGCTCCATTTAAAATGGCAAAATAACGCTCCGATTCATTCTTCTCCACATAATCTTGCTTCCAACTTTCATACATCCATAATTTCATTAAAGGATCTAGATCTTCTATCCATGGATCATTAGGAAGCTTTGAAAAGGTCTTACATAAGAACCACAGAAATCTATGATCTGGATCCTTTATTATTTTTTTACAGAATCTACCGCTTCTGCAACTTCCTCTTTGGAGGAATTATCTTTCAAACCATATTTTTCCTCAGTTTCCTCAACCAAAAGCAAGTATTGTTTATATAAAATATCAACAACATTCTCTTCTAACTCATGAATAAAATTAACCTTATCCTTCATTGATGAGCTTCCGATTACATCATTAATATCATGCCCGTCGATAAGATAAAGAGAGCGCGCCAAAGTATTAGCCCTTAACTCAAAAGTAAGGGTGACATCTTGAAGATGAGACACATCCAATAACACCTGCCTTAACTCCCGAGATTTGAGAGTTCTAAGGGAAAACTGGACATTCTCAAAGGAGAAATCTTTTGTATTTCTACCTATTCCAGTTAGAATTTCCACCCGTTGCTTCGAATTAAAAGAAATGTTTTGTGCCGCTCGTAATTCCTCAATCTTTCGCCTTCGCAATGCCTCATAATCAACCTGCTCACCGGGCGAAACTGATGCAGCTTGGGGGCCGGGACCTTGCGCCTGACCTGAGCTATCTTCTACTGTAAAAACCTTTTGATTCTGGGGGCCTGAAGAAAAAGTTGTCTTACCAATGGGACTTTCTATCTCTGCCATTTTTCACCTTCTTGTATTAAAAATATGAACAATAAAAATTATAAATTATAATCTTTATTGCTATAGTATATAACAAAATATCCGCACCAAGATAATTTGGTGCGGATATTTAAAGTATCGAATTTTATAAAATATTATCCGTCAATAAAGGCATTTAAGAGGCCAGCGGCATCAAGGGCGCCGCGATACTTACCTCGGTCAGCCTCTCTTTCAAAAGGATTAACAAAGACAGGACCGCCATTGCCATTTCCAGCCGCGCTTACTACGTTACCATTTGTAGAAGCAATAATACTGTAGATGGACTCTGCCTGCCAACCCATCGTTTCAGCGATAATAAAACTTTCCGCGCTGTAGGTGTAACTTACACTATTGACCCAAACATTTTTAATTGTTGTGATAATTGCGTTATTCTCATCAGAATCAGCAAAAATATCATGTATTTCAATGTCAAAAGGTATTCTTTGAGCGTGAACATGAACGTATCCACGATCAAATGCCTCCAAAATACGTTGCTTATCAAAGCGTGTTCTATTGCAACTTCCAGCTATTGTTGTACTTGACTGAGGGGCACTGTCAATGAGGCCGTCTGTCCCTACCTCTGCGATAGGCGCAATCGTCCTAGTTTCATTGACCTGTAAACTTTGCACGGCACCAACAATATTACCACCGCCAACCTTAATTATGATGTTAGTTGATAAATGAGTCGCCGTTCTATTATTACCTTGCGCGTCATCGAAAGCGGTTTTTGTATTACGAGCTGATGCCATATATTATTCCTCAATAAATTAGAGCAAACCTATGCTTACCTTAATATAAATCCAGTTAACTGGGTAAACTGGCTGAATTGCTACAGTTATATTCCATTGACGAGGCTCAACCTCATCCCGAACAACCTTCAAATCTCTGAAGTCTGTAATTAGTTTCGCGGAGATAAAGCTCGTTACCACATTATTCGCACGAGCCATCAAGGAGCCCTGTGTTGTCTCATCTTCGGCAGTACCAATAAAGCCAGTAAAAGCAGCTCTCATGCTCTTAGAGACTCTATCTCTAATGAAGACAATGCTTATCTCCTCCTCCTCTGGGAATCCACTTTGGGTTGTGGTCTTTCCCCAAATAACTCGGCCGCCGCCTGCGACCGGCTGAAGTACCGTCGCACCTGCTACTGCCAAGTTTTCCAAAGTAATTGGTCTGTAAAGCTTGTCTCGTAAGATTGAGAAGCCTGTCAAGACCTTGTTGGTAAGAGGTACTGACACAAGCGGAATGCCTGACAAGAAGCCTCCAGCCGCTGCGGCTTGGAAAAAACCGTCAACCTTCACTCTATCAGCTCCAATTTGAACAACAACTTCATCTGGGTAAAAATAAACCACTCTGAAGGTGTTGCCATAATTATCTGGAATGCCATAATCTGTTAAGTCTTCAATGTTACCAGCCAAAACCTCAGTAACATCATCGCCTTGAATGCCCTCTAGAACACCCAAGTCTTCAACGGCGGCGGGCTCCGCTCCAGTAACATTTTCAGGCGTGAGACCTGCAATTGCTCCAATAAACAAGACCCTTTCTTTGCGATTCTTGATATTACTCATGGTTTCGCAATGAATTCTTGCAGCTTGGAAAATAGCACTTATTGTCTGAGAAGGAAGTGGGACTACGATATCACAATCAATCTTCTCTAAGGCCTCTAAGCCTGCCTGCCAACCTGGGTCAAAGAAATCTGCATCCTTAGTGTCAACAACCGTAGCTCGAAGTGATTCCCCGGCGCTTAGCGCTAAGTCATCTGTAAACAAAATTACAGAGCTTTGATCTGAGCTATCAATAACTTCAAACTCAATGCCAGTCTCAGCGGTGAATGGCACAAGACCAACAATTGTAGCCTTCCCATCAGTCACTGCGGAAATAGAATATGTCCCAGCATTTGCAGCTGGTGACAGTATCTTTACACTTCTGGTTGGACTTAAGTCATCTAATGTAAATAGAACTGTATCACTGCTCAGCTCAGCTGTAGTGGTTGGTACGCCCACTACTAACGCGCCATCATCTCCTTGTTTTTGAACAGAATCCTTTAAGATGACTGTGTAAGAATAAGTGTAGGCTGGACCAAAGTGAAAGCTATTAGGATCTGCTGTAATCGCAGGATCATAAAATGCAACCTTATTAGGTACAATTTGTGTCTCTGTCTCTGTGATAGGATCCGTCACAAAGAAATTTATATTTGATCCTGTGTCAGGCGTTACATTCAAAGGTAAGGGGAACGAAAGATCATCCGCCGTAGCACCACCTGATGCCGATTCCTCTAATAAATATGAAACTCTTCTCGGCAAGCTAGGAGCACACTGAAGCGCCCAAACACCTGGCGGCCCATTTGCAAAAGCCAATTGCGCGCCAAGAGTTAGCCGATTTGCCAGACTAGCCTGACCGTGCTTTTGAGCTAATAAATCAATATCACTAAAGAATTGAGGGTCATTTAATTCTGCTTCAGAAATATAAGTAGCTACGAGAGAGTCACCTGCCTGCAATGCTCCGCTCTGAACCTCAATAGTAAATACATCACCCTCAATAAAGGCACTTGAACCTTCTGTTATTGAAAATTGTAAAATCGTATTATCATTTACAACGCCATTCGACTCCCAAACTACCTGATTTCCATTGTCATCAAGAATATTGCCACTTACAGAGCCAGTTGCTATAAACTTAGCATATCCATCAATTGGATTTCCATAACCATCTCTACGAACAGATGTGCAGCGAACAGTCCACGTTTCTGTAGGAGCGTTTAAATCAATTAACGTAAGGCCATTTATAGTGCCATTACCAACATTGATAGCATTTGGCTTATAAAAGGAGCCGCCCTGATCAACTAATGATGCTGTTTGGAGTTCAATACGACCATTACTAATATCAATTCTATAATCAAAAGAGGAGCTAAATCCAGGACTTGAAGGCGTAAATACCTGCTCTAAACCTACGAGAGGAATTCCATTCTTAAAAAGAGTTGTTCTATTCGAGACAACAGGCACAAAACTTAATAAAAAGTGCCTACCATCACTGTTGTTTGTGGATGAGTAAGCAGGATTTAAACCATCATTGCCACCGCCAACAGCTGCGGATATTAATACTTCTTCACGAGCGCCTTCTCCAAGAATAGCCGTAAGTCTAACTCCGCCAGGTACAGCAACGCCCCGTGAATTAGTGACAACCTCGCTATAGACGCCTGGAAGTGCGTTAGTCGCTCCAGGAAAGTTTGGCATTTATATCCCTCTTTTGCTCAATAAAATAAGTCATAGATTAACGATAATATATTGTATTATTACCTAACATTATTCCTAATTATTGCTAATTATTGCCAAATAGATTTAACATTGATTTTTTCACAGATCAGATAGAGCGTCTAATAATTCGACGGTTGTATTTATTTGCATGTTTTCTGCATATCTTGGCGGCTCAGATTCAACATTACCAATATCAACACAAATATTAATTATATTAATTACAGAATCAACTGGAATTTTTCTTCTCCATTCACTTCTAATATCAAACGTAATTGATTGTCTGAACAATTTATCATTTCGATCTTCTGACTCAGAGGGACCTCCAACAGAAACTTGCTTTATTACAACCCCAGAATCAATCATTTCTTGATGCCTTAAGTCAACGAATAACAAAGAAACAAGCTCAACTATCTCATCTCTTGATCTTAAAGAACGAGTTATAACATCTACAGTTACACTTCCCTCCCAAGCGCCACTTCTAACAAAAAAACTAGGCGTAGAAACCAATTTTTCATTGCCATATCCATCTACATATCTAATGTTCTTCCATTCAACAACACCACGATTACGACTCATTGATATTGGAACATAATTAGCTCCATTACTTTTTATATAAAGACCCGGATAATAAGCCACATCAAAGCGAAAATATTCACCAATAAATAATCTTGTTGTTTCATCATCATAAAGACCTGCATCACGAGGAAGCCCCGTATGATCAGGGGTATTTGGAAAGCCCCAGGCATCACGGCTATAATGATAATATGAGCCTTCGGAGAAAAAATTTCTTAATGTTTCAATAAATAATTGCTTAGGATATGATACCTGTGTGTTTTGAACATAATCATACAAATGATATAAATCTGTTTTGAATGTATTCGAGGTACCCATTTATCTCACAACTAAAATAATATATCTATTTTTTATATCTTAATATGTATTCATTGCATTTACATTGAAATTAATAAATTAAGAATTAGCCTTTGAAATCTGAGTATCGAAGCCACTCAAATTCATAACCCTCACTTTCAGGATCAAAGCCAAGCTCTCTTAAAATATCTTTAGCTTTTTTAATTCTGTCATCTCCGATCTTACAATCACAATACACCCTCATAACTATCGTTCTATAAACTTGAATAAATCCATAACCCTTACAGATTTTGCACGCCAAGAAGGACATTATATTACAGGATAATCACTTACCATCTATAAGTTATAATACACTCAGATACATTTATAAACAAACTATTAGGATTTGTTTCAATCAAGCATTGAAGCTTGAGAACCGGCTCGGTGCTAGGAATATTTCTAATTAATTCCAAATTAGGACCTGATAATGTATGATTTGTAGTACCGCCTGAAACCAACGGCTGTACATCAGGAGCCTGATGTCCGGCTCCCCCGATATTGTCTTGCAATACAAACAACGCTTGCTCGATTCCCACGCCAGAAATATTACCCGAAACTGTCACTGTGACCTGTGCTGAAATAATTTCTACACCATAGGGAAGCATTGACGATAGCGGTATGGTCCAATTCCAAGCAACTCCCTGATTTAAATCACCATAATAAAGTTGCACTGTATTTCCAGCCGCATCATTCCATGAAGCATTTGAAAGAAGAACAAACCCGGTAGCAGGCGGCAGGTTAGCGGTATATCCAGCGCTATTAAAAGTGGCTGCGTTAGAATTAGCAGTACCAAGCTGACCATAAGCGCCATGAACAGGGACAACTTCTGTTTGGTTTTTATTAGCTGTAACAATAACATTTAAAGAATGATTGTCATTAACAACTTCTGTGTCGGTCCCTGCCTGATCAATTGTCGGAGAGTCAAAAAAATTATCTCTTACTAGCCCAAATGCCTGTGTATTATCAGTGCTAATCTCAATATAACGGCTTATATCAAAGCCTTGTCTGTCAATTTTATTTGATTGAACAATAAACTCTCTTTCGCCTGTATAAACAGTTGAAAGAAGAATGCCATAACCATTTACATCTATACCTCTTATGATGTTTTCAGTTATCGTGCCAGATACAGATGAAAAAATACCCGCAAGGTAACCATAAAAAACAATACCTGCGCCCTCATCGAAAGCCCCTCTATCGATTATATTTCTAGAAATAACAACTTCACCAACTGAGGAATTATTATTGTGAAAAACACTTATACAAGTGTACCCACCAACTATGGGCGAAGTTGTATAATTACTTAGGTACGTAACATCGAAGGCTGTAAGTCTATTATCAGTTATTGACTTTTGACTTGCATAACCCCCAAATGGATCACTGCCAGTGCTTGAAACATTAATCCAATTGCAGGAGTTATTATGAATAGCGAACGATCCTGCTACCACATCAATATCATCGGCTTCTACAAGAAAGGTTCCGGTTGTCAAAATTGGATCAATATAATTAGCTATGTTGCCGATTAGATTACAAGAGTTATTTTGAATAACCAAGCCCTTTGTTCTATTTGTCACCAACTCATAACTAAAGGTATTTGCAATTACCCCACCAACAAGGAAGCCGATAACGCCACAAAAATTGTTTTCAATAGTTGTATTTATTACAGAAAGCGAATTCAAATCATCATCTATAGTTCCAGTACTGTTCTCTTGTGTAATATAAATACCTTGCTTAAGATTACAGGTATTTCCTGAAATTTGACAATTTGCCACTAAAGAAGGAGTCGTCGGTGCGGGTCCAGTAAGTTCACTTCTTATTATTGCAATAGCGCTTTGATCTCTGGCAGGAGAAACATCATTATCGTTAAAATTACAATCAATGACCCTTAATTCATTTAGTATGCCGTCTACACCTCGCTCCATACAAATATACGGTGGTCGCTGCTCTCCCGCACGCAAATCAGAATAAAATGAACAATTTTCTATTGTTATTCTTTCAACAGAATCTGTGCCTCCAAAAATACATCCATTTGCACTGTTTATTTTATCATTAGCGCTATAAGATAGCCCAATTGGATCGTAATTAAATGTCAAGTTTCTAAATGTAATATCTTTATCAACCAAAAAGCCCTGATCAGAGCTTACATTTAGAACCGCTCCATCACCCTCAAAAACAACTCCGCGTTCTAGCTGCGTAAGATCTACCAGCTGATCAATATCAAATGTACCCTTTAATGTGACTAAATTTTTAGAATTCTCTAAGTTATTAATCCAATTTATTAAAGGCTCAAAACTTTTAAAGTTACCATGAAACCCGCCAGAAGACAGCGTCAATGGTGGGTTGGTTGTTTCTGAAAATACAAACTTACGCAAGTCACTAACAGTGCCAGCTGTAAAAGACGATATAATTGCTGGCATAATTGCAATTGGCGTAAGATCTTTACGATCATTAATAAGTTCAGCAAACGTCACAGACGGAACATAATAACTCGAAGCACCACCTGGCGTAGATGCAAAGAACTGTTGCTTCACAGATGTAACTATAATTGGTACTAAGTTATTATCTTCTGTAGCACATACCGCCCAGTTTACAACCTGTACATTCGGAGGGACTGGCAGCCCTGACGCATCATAAATCTCTGGTATTGTTACAGACGAGTTATTTAAAACACTTATCGCACCATTAACAAGAGCTAATCCGCCCTTAAAGAAAATCTCACGATCATCAGATGGATTTATATAGTCAAAATCCAGCCCCCGAATAACACCATTACCATGTAAATAGCGATCTCCGGCAGAAATAAATTCAATAGCTGAATCTGTAAAGTCAGTTTCATCGACACTTCCAAACTGCCTTCGATCTAATACATGCTCAACAATCTCCTTACCAAGCTCTGCCCTCCAATTTACCTCACATGTAGCTAAAAGAAGATTCTCATCATTGAGCTTTAAAGTTGGAAAAATCTCTATGTCAACATATCTATCTGGTGTAACTGTAACACCTGGATATACGTCAAAATCATTGAATTCTAAATCAATATAATCTACATTAGTTTCATCATAGAATCTAACTGAAACATTTTTACGACCACGTGTTATCGGTCCAACATTTAAAATTCCAGGAATACCCAGCCCAGGCCTTTGACCGATATAACCATCGAACTCGCCAGATGCAATATTATAATTAGTTACATAAAGTCTAATAAATCTCGCATATTCAAGAGGATTTCCATCTCTGTAACCTCTAAACTTTGGAGAAACATCTCGTATATGCCATCTACTAGTCTCCAGCAACTCCGTCGTTCCAAGCTGCATTGGAATTCTAGCGCGCTCGTGAGTAAATGTAACACCTTCTTTATTTACATAGACCTCATGAAGTCTTGAGTAATTATCTGAAGATGGAGCGTCGTCAATAACGTTTTGTTTGTCAAAAGAAACAGAGTCTTCTGAGAAGAACAACTTAACCGGCAAACTAGGGGTTGAAGAGGAGGATACAGCATTACCTGTCGCATGAATGCCATTAATTACAGTAATATAAGTGCAGTCAGGCTGCCCAGCGCATTTTTCAAATGAAACTTCTTTTATGATAAATCTACCATAATCAACATCTTTATAAGCCGGATCTGTAAAGGAAACCGAGGGCTGTATTACTATTGTTTTACCCTTCTTAAGCCCCGCCGCCTCTAAATTCAAAGGCACCTTGTAAGTGACCTCTACAGTAAAGGCACCTACAACATTTCTGATAAAAATCTCGCCATCCCACGAACCATCAGCATTTGCATTATAGGTAGGGGCAAAATCATCTCTCTTACGGCCATTAACAATATAATAACGCTGCTTTAAAGGGGGAATAACCTTTGTAGGCAGCTGTGCTGCTGTCACATCTGGGAAGCTTGCTTGATACGAAGGGCTTGCCGCATCCGCATGCGCAGCTCCAAAGCCAAGTGCATCAAAATTATCTAAAGTATCCCCGCCTATTACGTTTTTTACATAAGAGCCCGTAACTAGCGTACCTGAGGAATTATCACCTGATATGATTGCAAAGCTAGCTCCGCCATAAGAATCAGCGAGCATTATGCCAAAATCACCCTTGTAAGCAAAAGTAATAAATCTGTAATTATACCCTAAGTTACGTAGGCTATTGTTAGTTTGCTGAACTACATCTTCTAAATTATATTTACCTGGAGTAACGCCTGCATTTCCAGTTACATCGATTGCAGGTAAGCTAATTACCTTTTCAGCAGGATTGCCCGTTGGGTAAAGCTCTAAATATAGGTTATAGTGCGTAGAGTCAAGTTGACCAGGATCAAAGCCCAAACCTAAGGCAGTCGCTCCTTTTGGATCAGAAACGATGAGGCTCGATAATATATTTGAAAAACTAGACGAAGGAATGGCGTTAGCAGGAGCTACTGCTAAAATTCCAGCAGTATCTCTGTCATATAATGGACGATCAATTCTAGCATAGGCATAACCATCATTGTACCCATCACTGTAACCATCGCCGCTATTGAAAAGATTAACGCCATTTAATCGGACAAACCATTCCAGCCCTGCATTATATCTAACAGAATCAATAGGATACAGCGCCTCAATGCCGTTGCCGTAATTTATTCTGATTATATCACCGCTACGCACCTGGCTAAACTGCGAGTCAAATACATATGTGCTCTTAGGATTCTCAGGAAGAAACTTAACAATATCATCGCCAATAGATGTATTATCAACAGGTGACGTATTAGGATCTGTGACTAAATAAGTACTAACCGGAGTAGGAGGCACAACATTTTGCTTATACCCATCTGGTAGGTTAAAACCCTGAGCGCGAGTTATTCTGGGTATTGCATTTGCATGTTGAGTTGCCCGATGCTGTCCTAAATTTAAAACCTCAGCATCATCAATTGCGTCCAATGCCTTTTGAACATTATCAGCTGTTTGCGGGATTTCCTCAAACGAACTTGTATCCACCTGTATTGCTGATGCAACATGTGCGTCCAAGACTGCATTTTGATGCGCGTTGAAAGAATCATTAATCTGCTGTAAGGCCCTTCCAACCGTAGTGGCGCTTAACGGATTTCCGTCTTTATCAACTAACCCTCCCCATACAAAAGCAGGATCTCGCGTATCACTCGGGACTGCATTTAAATCAATTTGACTAGCGACATGACGCGCCAAAGTTACGCCATCAGCTAGAACTGCAACTCCCTTAATATGAGATATTAAGTTTGCATCCGTTGTACTTGCAAAGGCAGCTAATGAATTTAACAGAGCCGAATTATCTGCAATAAGAGTATTAAGATCTGATGTTCCATAATCTAACGATAACTTAAACTCTTTTATACCTGCATTTGATGCAACTTGATTATCAACGATTGGCAATGTAGCCAGACCAACGCTTGTAAGAGCAGAGGCCTTTATAGTGCCATCTGGATTTAAAGATGTATCCAATCTGGCCGCTACTGAACCAGCACTTCCGGCAGGATTAATTCCTAATTCTTTTTCAATAGCAAATACAGCATCACGAAGCTGATTAATTGCCTCTGTGCCTAACTCTGATAAATTATCATCAATTCGGATAATGGTATTATCATCATCAATATCAAAAGGGTAAACTGACATTACAACACCTTAATTAAATTAATACCCGTATTTGTTTGAATGTTTTAAGCACTACTCAGATTTACTATTTAGCCAAGACTTTACTCTGTTATAAAGAAAACTAGAAAATAGACCACAAACACTTCCATATATAATATGGTTTAAAGTATCGCCTGCAAGCATTTCAGGCCAAGGAAACCTTGGGACTAATAAACCAAAAAGAGCACCATTTCCGATACCGCCTAATGGCAGAAAAAGCTCTCTCCAAAAACGGTTTTCTGAAGCTTGCTTCCACAAACTTTCTACCATTGTTCTGATTACGTATGTGACAACATAAATGGCCAAACACAGAACCAATGTTTGCCAAGAAAAAAATTGTTCCAGAGCGCCCATATTAATCCTTATTTTGTTAAAATATTCAAACAAATACTCAACTTAAATACTCAATTATGCGCAATAAATAATTGACAATAATAAATAGATACATTGTCAATTACATAAAAATCACTTATTACAACCAGGCATATTCTATTGAAATATAGCCGTTTAATTCAAAATTTATTAATTCAAGCACAGGATCTGTTCCTGGAAAATCTAACTGTAAAACAACATAAGGTTTTTGTACCGAATTAACAATGTAGTCTTTGTTTCCGGGAACTACTGACAAGGAGCCAAAGGCCGGAGAAACTACAACAATTGTATTTGTTAACGTAGGCTCGCCTTGTGTGGCCAACTTTAATGTAGCCCCTAAACTTTGTCCCGGCGTATTAGTCGTAAACTGTAAATTATTCTGCCTGACTGCAACAACGTAAGTATTATATGGCAATGCTTCATTTAGGGGCAGTGCCCAATAGTAAGATCTAGGGCTATTTGAAACATTTTGTAATATTGGAAGGTCTACATTTGCAAATAAAGTAACTGTATTACTACTAGCTACAACAGAGCTAGCAACATTAAAGGCAGGCGCAAACGTGGTGTCGCCAAAAACAAATGCAGCAGCCGGTGTGGCTCCGTTATCTCCAGACCCCCACATTCCATGATATACACTGGCATTAAAATAGTCAGTTTGATTTTTATTGCGCTCAACAACCCAAGAGCTGCTGAAATCCTGCACTAAACCAACATCGCCGCCGGCTTCAAAAAATCTATCATCAAAAGTATTGTCTTTAATCCAGCCTGAACCAGATGCTGCGGTTACTTGAATGTAGCCTTCTTTCAGATCAACCAAGCTATGAGTTGATCTATCACGCCTCGAAAACATATTTCCGCAAACAAGAGCCTCAGAATAAGCACCCGCCAAAGTTGATGGTTGATTATCAATCAAAATATTATTAACACCAAAATTAACTGCACTAGCAACACCTTCATCATTTTGCATGTTTAATAAGTTATCCTGGATCAACAAAACTGAACCACTAACTATTAAACTTTCTGCACTGTTGGGCGGAGGTGCCGCTAGCCCCGCACCAACATTAACCACAGTAATGTTATTATTTGAAACAAAAATTGGAGATAACGACCTTCCGTCAGTAAATGCTGATGTATAATTATCTAAGTAGACACCTGTGTATTGATCTATTGTAGTCAAAGATGTAACATACATCGGCTGAAGAGCGTTACATTCAACTTGATTTTCAGAAAAATTTATCTTACATTGTTCAGCATAGACCTGAACAACGCCTACTCCAGAATAATTTGTTATATTTTCAGTATGCGACGGATACCTTAAGGTTGTCCCTGCTCCACCGGCACTATAGTTAGATGATATAAAATTATTACCGTAAATATTTATACACGGATTAAAGTCATCTGGAGTTATCTGACTTCTAAAAGAGATATCAACATCTAGCATTGTCAAATTCTCTCCAGTGGCGGCACCTCCTGATGCCCCTCTTGTAATAAAGTCATTACCAACAATATTTAGACCTGATGAGTCAGGAAGAAGACTAAATACATTCGATCCTCCGAATTGAAGTGGAAAGATGCAGTTTAAAAACCTGGAGCTAGAAACCGTTGCCTTCTCTAACGGAGCTACAAATAATGATGGTAATACAAATTCATCACCACTAGCTGCATCAATAATTTTTTGGTAAGGGCCATTGACGCGACAATTAAGCATTAATAGATCGCGAGCTTGCAAAAGTACAAACTTTTCAAAGCCACCCGGAATCGTTAACCCAGGATTAACAGGGGCCAAGGCGGTGAAGTCACTTGTAACCGAGATCTGGCAATTATCCATAAATGCGTGGACATTATTAGACGCATCATCAATAAAGAAATAGTGCTGGTGGTCTGCAATTGGAGAGGCTTGAGATATTGGCTCTTCAGCTAAATTCAACACACAATCTCTTAAAATTATATTAGAGGAATCGTAAACTCCACCATTAACATAACCAATTGAAGCGATCTGACCAATGCCTCCCACATAACCACCACCTCTAACTACGCACTTTTGTACAAGCACCTCATCAGCGGTAGGTAGCAAAAGAGACATATTGTCATTCCAAGGAGCACCAGCTACAGGTTGCTTGTAAAAATTACAATTATTTACAATAATTGATTTTCTATCATCAATCGATGGAGCTGGCATGGGCTCAACATAAAGAGTGCAATCTTCAAAAGAACAATCATCAACGTATATAGAACTATTCTGACCAAGATTAACATTCACAGAATGAAAGTTTGCGCTTGCCCCGTCTGTTTGAAATCGAATAGATTTAAGATAACTACCGACAGAGAAAAAACGATTTCCAATAAGATCTGTTGCAACTGAAGAAATATTTAAACTTAAAATAGGATAACTTGATTCAGTTGATTTATTACCAATAAAACTATAATTTTTACCACCAACTCCAGTTGTTACAGTGTAAGTTCCCGTATTGACAATAACAGTTGTTGGATATTCAACATTGATATTTAAAAGCAAATCAATTGCATTAGGTCCAAAAAAATCACCAGAAGGATTATCAATAGAGTCGCCGCCAACAACTACATACCAATCATTGTGAACGGTATTTCCCCAGTTATTTCCCGTCTGGACTGCTATAACATCCTCAACCACATTAACAAAAAATGTACTTTTGTTTTGAGGTAAACTAGAAGAAGGTGTGCCTGAATTTCCAGACAGGGCCAGGCGAACATCTGTCCCACCCGCTCCTAAAGTGGATAGATAATAGCAATACCTCACAGTTGAGTTGCCGCCACTATCAAAGCCAACATGATAGTTGTTAGTTAAAGTGGCATTACACAAACTAAAAGTTACAAAAGAGTTTAAAGCCGGATCAATGCTAACCCCGTCTTCAACTCCAAATGTTCGAGCACGACAACTATCAACAGTAAGAAAGTCAATATCACCATTGCCAGGAGAGAAGTCTACAGCAATTTGCATTGCATCAAAAAAACACTGCCTCATCCTTAAATGAGAGGATCTTGCACTTACTCCGGTATAACCTACTGCTCTAAGAGTCTTTGCTCTACCAGCTACAGCTCCATAATTAATTCTTCCAATAAATTTCACATAATCGCATGTAAGATCAGATCCGACCTCACATTGAATCATGGGAACGGTAGTCATTGTAGAAATAGGATCTCCACCGCTCGTGACATTTCCATCTAAATTGTCAGCAATTATTAAATTAATAAATTTACAGGATCCAGGTTCGCCAACCTTTAGATCTAACTCACCACCACCACTATCTCCACCTATTGTAGTAGAAGTGGTATTTTCAGATATTAAGAATATAGGATTCTCTGAAGTCTCACCAACAATGATTGTTCCATCAACCTCTCCCATAACAGAAATTCCATTAGGAACTGTTATGGTTTGTACCACAGCATACTTGCCCGCTTTAACAAGTATCCATCCACCATTCAGCAGCTTAGTATCAGCCGCAGCCGCATCAAATGCATCTTTGAACGTAGGATAATCTGTTGTAAATGCATTAAAATCACCTGGATTATCTGTAGTACCAATACTTACAAAACTACCACCGCCTAATTTACTGACATAATCCGCTAAAAGCTCTAATGTACCTTGAACGTTAGGATGATAAAATTCGTTATTTAAAACAGTTAAAGGAGGCTCCATATCAATGTCCGGTGCGCCATGGCGAAAATCTTCACCACGATAATGAACATTGAAGTCCTGCTTGTGTACGGCTAAAAACCCACCTTCTTTTAACCGACCTGATCCTATAAATCGCTTTGCCATGTATTAATATCCTGCCTTAAGGTCCTGAAATACATAATTAAAACTAAAAAAAATACAATAAATTAGTTCAATAACATATTAAAATATGAGTTGAATGTTTTTTTAATTCAACCAAATTAAAACAAAGCAAATTACAAGATAATTTTATGAGTATGTCCTAGTACCTCTTGAACAACACCGTTTATAACTGGGTGATTGTGGTCTTGAGATATTGAAGTTGTTTGATTGATTTGAACCAATGATACAATCCCCTCATTGACAACAACTTCATGAGTGTGCGGTAATATACCTCCAGGACCACTAACCATACCTATTGATGTAACTATTTTTTCGGGAAACTTTGAAGTGTCATAGATAGAGTTAACTTGATAAATAGGATCTGTCTTTCGAACTCTCTGAGCAGTAAACTTTTGCCCGCCAGAAAAACTATTTATCAATTTATTCCTGGTTACTTTTGTAATTTCATATCTAAACTCTTCAGTCCCATCTTCATTAAATCTTATAATATAATCTCTGTCTTTAATAGCGGGAACAACTAAAGTCCAACATTCAGGAATTAAAATAGATTCTAAGCCGCCTTCATTGGGAGCTAAGTCTTCGTCTGTCGCACCAAATCTGACTAAAATTCTTCCGTCACTTCTTCTTGGGTTGAAAAACTGATCGAATCCAGAAACAAAACCTGTGCCAGCACAATATGGACAACGATCATCTGGATATTCAGTGGTAGCTACATAACAACTACAAGTAATATCTGTCCTCATCCTTCTCAAAAGAACACATGGCTCACCGGTAACCTCCAACAAAACCTCTTGTCTTCTATGGTTTTCAGATTGAAGTGGAACTCCTCTTATCATTCTTCCAACGCCTAAATATCCATCAGCGCAAAACTGCTCGCCGCCATAATATGTACCTATACACTTTCCCTCAAGCATGGCAACCGGATCGGTTCTATGCCATCCGGTATAATCATATGCCGGAAAATCTTGCTGAGAGGCATCGCTAGCACTTAAATCTGATGTTAAAATATCTTTAGTTCTAACTCGATAACCATCAGCGTTAGTCCGAGGAAAATTAGGATAAGTAAAACTTGCAGTCGCTTGAAATGCAACTACATTCGTATCTTCAATTCCCTCCCAAAAATAAACAATTGGATCTTGAAAGACACGACCATCATATCCGTCAACATTATGTGGCCGAGCTGTAGTGTTTAGAAATCCCCTGTTTACAAAAGGATCTGTAACAATTAAAGATCCTGTAGGAATATCCTTTGATGTATACCTTATTAACTCAGTCCCTATTTTTATAATTCCATATGCAGGAAACTCATTTATATCTGCAATAGGAATAATCGTATCAAACTCTGAAATATTACTGGTTAAAACTGTTTCTGGATAAATATGTAAATCGCCATCTTTTGGCAAAAGAGACAAGTTATACCAACTAGGATCATACTCTGTAGCTTTTACACCAAAATAATAAGTCTTTCCCGGCGTGAATCCAGAAATAGAAGCCGCAAAATACCCATCCCGAACAGACACATACTTAACACCCTCAGAAAAAACATCATCTCTTACTGAAGAATAATAAATATTATAGGCAATATTATCTCCGTCAACCTTTGCAAAGGCCTGATTCCATTCAATTGAGATAGTATAGCCATCCCCCTTATTTGAAGCTGCTTTTATACCTCGATTAGAATGAGGTACGTATACAGGTATTCTGTCATTTAAACAGGGCATTTAAGATTAAACCTCCAAATAAATAATATATTATTATGCTAAAGTAGCGCTAGCGAATCTAATTTTAAAATATCATATAGTAATAGATTTAATTAATTTTAGATGATATTTGCAATAAATCTTTCTTTCTTTTTCCTCTCTCTTTTTTCGGGGCTTTATGATAATCTAAAACTTTATCTACATATTGATTAGCAACACCCTCGCCATACTCTTCAGACAAGTATTCAGTTTGTGCTCGAAATCCTTCTTGCTCAAACTTGTTATCAAGATAATTTCCATCAGAAGCGCTCTGAGTCGGACCATCTCCAAAGCATTGCTGTAAAACATGCATAATCTCATGAACCATATAATGATCATCTGATTCAAAATCATCATCATTTAACAATGAATAGTTAAAATAAATAATGCCATGATCAGTTCTCGCTGATACGTCTAAGTCAGCAAAAGTCATTGGTATGTAATCAATTAAATTGATGTCCACTCCTGCCTCTTCAAACATACCTTTTACAGTATCGCTTTTTTTTATTCTTTGTCGAACTTTATCTATCAACTCAAGAAGTTCTTTGTGAGTTTTATGTTTAAGACTTGACCCCATTATAACTATATAAATAAATATACCAAGAACTTGAGTTACAGATATGAATACTTAAAAGTTATAAATACAAACCTAAAGCTTTGGATACTGATTGCTCAATCGTCTCCTTATTGTAACCAACAATATAACCCTTAACCTTCATATCTCTGCCTATCACAACAAATGTTGGCCAACCGCGAACTCGCCAGCCATCATGCCCTTTTGTCTTAAGCAAAGCATAACTTCCCAGCAATACAGGCTCTTTTATCTTAAACCCCTCCGCCCAATGCTTAAGATATTTTTGATTTAGAGGAGACCACCCATCACCATCGGCAAGTATAGTCAAATATGAAAAGCCATATCGCTTATACTTATTTCTAGTAGATGTGACATCTTTAGCGGCAATTTTACAGACATAGCACCAGCCCGCGCTAAAATCTAATAGGATGACCTGCCTATAATGTTTATATAGAGAGAGGGTATTTCCATTTTGGTCTTGCAGCGTGAAATCACAAGCAATATCCCCCACTTCATATCCACATCTATCTGACTCAAACTCATAATTATTATCATAATTAAAATTATTGAAATAATTTGAGCTGCATCTAGATAATAAAATAATAAAAAATAAAGTAAAAAATAATTTAATTAAATTCATAAAGTCCTTAAATAAATAGTAAATTATTATAATTGACTAGATACTAAAAGACTCACCGCAGCCGCAAGAAGATCTGCTATCAGAATTAACAAATTCAAACCCTTGATATTTTAAAGTTTTTTTCCAATTTAAAACAACACCATTTAAAAATAAAATACTTTTTTTATCACAGTAAACATAAAAATTTTTACTATTAAATTGAAATTCAAAAACAATATCTTTATCTGTCGCACTTTTATCATCAAATTCAATGATATAACGAAAGCCGGAGCAGCCCCCACCCTTTACCCCGACTCTTAAAGCGCCCGAATTTCTTTCTTCCAGCTTTTTAGAAACCATTTCAATAGCTGATTCAGTTAAATTAAAAGTATACTCATTCATTTTTGCTTTCTAGTAACCCTAACGCTTTTTGTTTGTTTTTATAATTATTAATCGCTGACTTAATTGCATCTTCAGCAAGAACTGAACAATGTATCTTGACTGGGGGTAAATTCAACTCATCAACAATATCTATATTTTTAATGCTTTCAGCTTCTTGCAAGGTTTTACCTTTTAACCATTCAGTGACTAAGGAACTAGACGCTATAGCAGACCCGCATCCAAAAGTTTTATACTTGGCATCTTCAATTATGCCATCATCATTTACCTTAATCTGAAGCCTCATGACATCACCACAATTGTGAACAAATATCCCCTTATGCTCGCTATCTGAAACTTTAGTTATAATAGAAAAATTTGATAAAGGCTCTACTGTTAAACAATAAACATCGCGCCTACCTGCCGGAATCACTTCAATCACCTTAGGGCTAGAGCTGAATATTTCTTGCTTCAACATTCCCTTTTCAAAGCTTCGCGTAAATGGCATTAATCTTATATTTTTAGAATCAGCCGCTTTAACCCACCGGTTAGCTATATCACTTCTTGTCCTTATTAAATGATCCGTAGTACATTCAAGGAATGAGCCATTATCTAAAATCAACTTTACGCACTCAGCGCTCTCTTTTGTTAATCTGGGCAAATATCCATTAGAAATAACCACACCATCGTCATCTGAATAAGAATAAACAGAGGTATTTTTTTTTAATTCAGATAATTGTTTTATTGAAATAACATCTTTATTTCGAGGCACTGCAACTAAAGTATCGCCAACAAGGCAAGCCGGAGAGCCAACCAAACCTGTACCAACATTAGAGTTATCTTTATCTAAAGTACCAACATTTCTTGGATTTTCAAAATGATCAATTACCTTTTTTGAATAGCTCATTTGGATATATATTAAACTATTCCTTTAAATTTAATTATTAAAACAACTGACGCGCACGCAAATGACGAAGTCTTGCTATAGCTGGATTGCGTGATGCAGCGACAGTGAGTGTCCCCAAGCCCTTGGGAGAGGGTTTCATATTAAACTTGATAAGTTTAAGCTTCTCAAAGTGATTCTGTAACTCAGATCCATACTGAGAGTTTAACATATCTGAAACACTTGGCGGATTAAAGTTAATCCCATTATCAGTAATGGTAAACTCTCTGCCTCTCTCAATTAGTGCTTTACTCGATAGCGCATGAATTACAGCACCTTGAACAATAATATCGTGAAATTGATCAATAATCTGCGTATGATCAAATCCAAAAAAAGTAAAATGAGGTATTTCATTAAACATAGTTAATGAATTAGCCAAAAAAGTGACTAATGTATCTACAGTGTAGATATCACAGTCAACATAAATTTCATTGCCAAACTCATCTTTACTTTTTGACTTACCCGAGCTGTTTAGCCGAGCTTTCAAAGTCTTTAAAAGCTTATTTATGTTTTGGATAGCAATTTGACTATAATTAAAGCCAGGATCGTCTCCCAGATGAACATATCCATCTGTATTAATTTGTGGCATCTGAGTATTCTGTACAACGAAATTAAATGATCCTGACACATTGAATCCATTTAATACGCCGTCCCAAATATCATTCCAAACACCCAACGAGGAGTTTAGTCCTATAGTAAAATCATAACCATAAAGACCTTCACTTAATCTATAAATACCAATACTTGTAGCAGCTAGCGCTACATTTCCACTTGGCTGTACTATTGTAATTGTAGGAAATGCATCAAGATCTTTCGGATTGCCGTCTGAGCCTTTAAACAATGCTCTTAACTGAACAGTTTCAGTATAACCTACAACTTCTCCACGTGATCGAAATACACTCATAAAAACCTAAAAAAAAATAAATAATTCAAAAATATATTGAATTAATCATAAATTCAATTTTAATATTAAGCAGGAGACACGGACGATGTCCCAAACGGTAACGCTACATTAATTATATACAGGCCATACTGCGGAAAACCCGTCACAGGATGATTCCAAGAAATACTTACAATGTAAGAGCCAACCGCTGAGGCTCCCGTGGGAATGCTTACATTCTTCTTATAAACGCCTGTACTAACTTTATCCATCGCAACCGGGAATCCTGGAGATTGAGTGGAATCAGGCAACACAACATAATCAACAACAGGAAGGCTGGCTGGATCTTGCCTGCTGCCATAACCATCTAACGTTTGAACGGCAACAGTAACAGTTTGCCCTGGATTTGCAAATATCACTGAAGTTGACATACAAATATAGTAAATTATGCGCTACTGCTCTTTACTATTAGTAGAGTTATCAGCCACCTCATAATCGCTGTAATCATCTGCAAACTTTTCGTCAGAAAAAATCAGCTCTTCGTAAGTTGGCTCTTCTATTTTTATTGGCGAGACTCTACGGGTTGGCATGGGTTGATTTGATATGTATACGCCTGGCTTTACTATAACTTTAGGAGGCGTATCTCTAACCAATATCTTGTCTCTTTTTTTAAATAGAGATCCCGATTTAGAGGAATCTTGCAATTGCTTTAATGTATAACTAAAATGATTATTATCCAATAAATTATAACTACGGCCTACACGAATTGTAAGCGCCAAATCTGCCAAGCAAACATTCTGCTTGCTTATATTGATAACCCAAAATGAGTGCTTTAAGTGGGCTCTTAAATCTTTTTTATTACGACGAGCCACAAATCACTTTATTACAACAACATCAATGGCCTTGTCTCGCCCTTCGTTGTTTTGCCCAATGCTAAATTCAACTTCATCTTCAGCTTTTAACGACTTAAACCCTTCACACTTTATATCTGAAAAATGAACAAATATGTCATCCAATTTATTACCATCAGCATCTGTTCTCGATATAAACCCATAGCCAGCCTTTACATTAAACCAAACTACCTTACCCTTATATGTAGCACTTTCTTCCGACATTATATCTCCATAAGAACAAATAAAATTATTTATACAATAATATTTATTTATGCGTTATTTTTCATCATTACCACCAATTATTGTATCATCAGCTCCCGGCAAAACAACTTGATCATTAACAACTAAAGGCCCACTGCACTGTAGGAACTTGTGCAACTCTACAAGACCCATAACAGATATATGCTTTCTTTCATTTTCATTTGTACATTTTTTTAATAACTTATCATATTTATTAAATATCATCTCAACATCATGACGGCAACCAAGCCGAGTGGCTGTATCTAAAACTCGCTTTCTTGATTCCGCTTCCGATCTTATCTTTTTATTTTTCTTCATATATTCCTTACTTTTTTAAATATATTTTAGACAATCTATCTACAAGATATAACGCATCACTTGAGTCATACTGACCAAATGTAGATATTCTCAGGTAATCTTCGCCATTGCTTGGCCTTCCCAATTTTTGCATCAATGGGCTGCCTCCAGTGTACATGGAGCCACAAGCTGAGCCTAAACCAACATAAATTTTACTCTCAGATAACTTTAAAAGTAAGTCCATCCCTCCACCAGGAAACGGAGTGCGCACGAATGTTGTATTTGGCGAGCGATTACTATCACTTCCTATGACTTCGAAACCAAGCTCTTTAAGGCTTTTCTCTAAAGTCATTTGAAAGTTACGCATTTTTTCCCTTCTATATTCTAAAGTTGACAACGCCTCTTCTAAAGCAACCGCAGTGCCAACCACGCTGGCCACATCAGGAGTTCCGGGGCGATCAAGAAAATACCTACTACCAAGGCCAAAAGACCTCCATAAGTCTGTGTCTTTTATGTATATAAACCCAGCCATAAATCCTCCAAACTTATGGCCAGCAAAAACCCCAATATCTATATTATAATCCGAAACTTTAAAAGGAACCTTGCCAATCGTTTGACTTAAATCAGATAACAAAAAGCTATCATTAAATTTTTCCAATGGTTGAATAATACCAGTTTCATTTTGAACATGAATACAGCACACCCTTGAGCCCTTGGGTATGTTTTGATTTTTTAATACCCCATCTTTATCTACAGCCAACTCTCTTTTATTTCTGTAATCCGCCATATAAGCGTCAAAAGACTGACTCATAGCAGGGTGTTCAGTGGGAGAGATAAATGCATTTTCCCAACAACCACTAGAATATCTTAAAATCTTACATGCCCACTCGCAAGCCTGAGTGCAAGTTGATGTAATTACAATATTACTCGGACTTGCCGCGCCTATAGACTTTGCTATACGCGAACGAGCGTCCTCTAACTTCATCGCAGCATCACGACCTATAGCAGAAGGAGAAAGGGGATGACCGTGACCAGCACGCGAAGAGATAAAGTCAGCATAGGCTGAAAGCGCTTTTTCACTCAAAGGCACGTGAGCATTTGCATCTAAAAATAATTCTTTCATAGTTGGTATTTATTTTTAGATGCAATTAATCGAACTATTTGCTATTTAAAATTGAAATAATAAAATTAAAATTCAATAAAAATAACTAGACGGCCGCCCAGCCTTCTATTCGTATAGTAGCTGACATGCCAGCTGTAAGTCTAAACCATATAAATGACACTCTTCTATTATTAAATATAAGATTCTGGCTCTCTGCCCCTGTAACCATATCGCCATGCAAGACATTACCGTTAAAAGAGTACTCAACATCGCCAGGCCCTTCATTCATCATCGTAAAGTTTTGAAGGTGTTTTATGTTAAAAACAACTTGAGCCTCAGCCGGGAAACTCCCGTTAGTTATTACAATTTTTCTAAAAAAATTAAAATCTGCACCTTGATTTATTTTACCAACCATAAGTAAACTCCTTATTACAACAAGCCCTTGCCATCACTCCAGTATACTCCTTCAATAATCACACCCCACGAGATAGTATTCGGGGAATTAGGATTAACAGTATCTAGCTTCAACCGTATAGCAATTAAATCATCTTCATAAAAATCTGAAACATCATACGGTCCAAATTCAATTCTTTGTGCTTTATTTGGATCTGTAAAGTTAACAGTTGCAATATCGAATTGAGCCGCATAACTATCAAATGCCCGTGTATTAGCTAAAGTTCTTGGTATTGGAGTTATTCCACCCGCAGGATCCGCAACAAGCACGCCTTGTACTTCAATAGGCATTAGCGAAATAGCAAAATCATCACCTGCGGCATCGGTAGTGCGAGGGCTATAAATTAAAATTATATTTAACGGATAACTTGTATCCAGACCACGAGGTATGGTAAATTGGACGTAAAGCGCATCACTTGCACCGCCAAAGGTCGCCTGATCAATATCATGATTCCAACCTGTATTTCCTCCGCCTGTACCAATTGGAACTGATGCATTCGTCACCGTTCCATCTTCTGACCAAATATTACCAGCAGAAATAACCGTACCGCGCCATCGACCTAACCCAGAGCCTAACCTTTCTCCAACTTCATTAATACGTGTAGTAGATTCTTCAAGACAAAGGCGCTCCCATACAGGCGCTACAGACACAACTACATCAATTCTCCATCGAACCCAATAAGCGGTAACACCTAAAATAGTCGTAGTTTGCCAGTTTGTATCATCATCAATGCCAAACGCATTAGCTTCTTCAGAATTTGCCCTAATAAACGGGTTGTTGCCATATCGGAAAAGCTGCTCGGTACTATAACCTAATGTACCTATAGCCACCCAAGCAGCTCCATCCCATACTTCACATTTATATGACCCACCAACGCCGGCTGTTGTTTGGGCAAATCGATGACCCCAATGCTTCAAAGGATTACCTGCCGGATCAACCCTTTCACTGCATACATAAATACAATGATTAGCCGCCGTGCCCTGATAAGAAAACGTAGATGAACTTCTACTTTGAGCTGCTGTCGTTACATCAGTCAAGTTGCCGCCCAAGGTTGTGCTTGTAGCAGTTGAATCGCTAGTAATCACCCTAATACCTTGACTATAATACTCCCCTTTACCCACAGTCAAAGAAGAGCCCAACTCTGGAAAGCCAAGACTCAAATTCCCTCCGATTAACCTTTGCGCCGGATCGAAGAGCAAATCCGCCTCTTGATTAAACTGCAAAACGAAATCAGTATTTCCTGCCGCTGCTGGGGGAAAAGAAAATAAAGGCTGAAGGATTGTCCCTAAAATACGAACAATCGAACCAATTCCTGTTAAAAGCGGATCAACCAAAACGGAAAGCGTAACATTACCAATTCGACCGCCTATCAATGTTATTGAAGGACCGTCAGAAGTTAAATGCACCGCATTTGTACAATTAAAAATATTCGGAGAGTAAATTCGCGCTGTTGGCGTGCCAACACCGCCCAAAACAATAGCATCTACACAGTTAGGGTTTCCAATATTAAATCCCTGACACTGGTAAATGCCATTATCTTGAATAGAAATCATAGAAGCAATGGCGCCAGCGCTGTCCGGCAGGTGAACATCATCGAGTGCAAGAACTCCGCTATCAACTAGCTGGTACGAGTTAAGTCCTCCAAGCTCACAGCGAATATTTCCGCCAATCAACTTACCAGTGCCAGTTTTAAATATTCCAACACCTAATCCAGCACCACCCGTACCCTCAATATTTATAGCCACAACAGAGCCTGTCCCAGCGTTATGAACAAGTCCAGCAAAAGCTCCAGCTGGAACTTTTATAGTAATCCCCTCAATCGCAGAATCTGCTCCCATTGTAATAATATCAGCTGTCCCAGCATTATCGCCAATATCAGTGACAGTCCACCCTGATCCTCGAAGAAGCACGCCAGGCGGAACTAAAAGGCCATCTTCCGTATATGTTCCCGGACGTACTTCTACTATGTCTCCAGCAGTAGCGATAGCCAAAGCTGCACCCACTGTAAGAAAAGGTAAGTCCTGCCTGTCAGCTGCGCCAGTGGCATCATTCCCGTAGACGGAGTCTACCCAGATTGAATCTCCAGTAAAAGTTCCAGAAAAACTAGGGAATGCCTGGTAAGCGCCGCCAAATGCTGAAACCTCCGCGTCGCCAGTTAATTGGTTTGCCCTAATCCTAACGCTAGTTGCAGATGAAACGGCTGCACTCTGACCGTCATCAAGCTCAATTACCTCTGACCCTGAAGGCCCTTTCGTTGAGATAGCCATCACCTTACCTCGTAAATTCTAATTGGATGATCTTTTGGAAAAAAAAGCGTATACTTACCATCCCCAAGGACGAGTCTTACAATTGAATTAGGATTGGCAGCTCGGGCAGCGTCAAACTCATTAAGGTTTAATATATCAACAATATTCATACTCATAGCTCACCTATAAAAGCTGCATGGCTAAAATCATTAGCTGGCAATCCCGCAAAGTCACTTTGTACGGAGCCAACAAGGACATCAGATAAAGCTGATCCAGCCACTTGAAATCGAGTTGTTGCAGGAACTTCAAATACCAAGACCCCACCAGATTGAACTTCTATAGCATGATCAAGCGAATTGCCAAGACCCCACACAATACCAGAGCTTATCACCTCTATTGTTCCAAACTCTTCTGCACGAAGAACTCTTGCCGCCGCACCTAGACTAATCAAATCTAGAACGCACCATTCGCCGCTTATTAAAACCTTACCTGAATCCGCAGCAGAAATCGCCTTATCAACAACTGGACCACCAGCTGCCTGCTGACCAATGTTTCTAGAAAAAACATTCAACCTTGCAGCAGAACTAGAAACTGGAGTAGCGGAAAGGAACCAATTTGCATATAAAGAAAGACTGCAATTAAGAATCTGCGGTCTATCTGTAGAGTTTATTTTCGAGGCATATACTCCATTACCAAATGTACCGCCCCCTTGATAAAACATTTGATTGCACTCAATATCACAATATGTAAACGATAACGTTCCTCCATATACTTGAATTTGTACATCAAAACCCCCCGGACTACGTAAGGCGAGGTCTCGAAAATAAGTGAACCCATCATTGACTTGAGTTATTTTTCCCGTAATCGATGTTAAAGTAACTACATCATAAGTATCAGTCACACTAGGATCCGACAAAACAAATGTTGTATCATCAAAAAAACCAGAATACCTAGCGGTTTTAGCAACAGGCTCTAAAGTTAACCATGAAGCAGCGCCAGCATTTGCTCCACTTGTTAAAACACAAAGATTTCCAATACCACCACTAGCAGTGAAACTTACAGGCAAGGCTGCATCGTCAAAAGTACCTGCCGTAGTGCCGGTCACCCAAGGCGTTACTCCTGTAACACTACCAGAAAAAACCACAGTACGCTGCCCCTTATAGGTTATTGACCCATACGGAGTAACTTGAGATACAGAAGCTGTGTTTTCAATGTCACCTACATAGTTAGAGGTGAATGTTACAGTCATATCTACTTCAAGAGGCTGATCTTGATCAGCAATACGTCTTTGAAATTCTTCATGACTAGCTAAAGCAGTTACAGCAGTGTTTCCGTCATTTTCATCGTCACCAGCTGCTTGATCAATAAACCAAGATGATTGTTGACGCCAAGACAAGTGACTCTGAACCATTCTAATCCAACGACCAATACCCCCACTCGCTGTAATTACCGTAATCCCATCATCAACAAGAGTTGACGTTTTATCTAGATACCACAGATCTCTAACAGATCTCATTGAAACAACAGAGCCATCATCAAGAGCTGCAATGCTAAGAGAACCTAACGCCATAACATTAGCAACAGCTAACAACGGCAGTGTAGTTGGCACCGGACCACCACCGCCGCCAGTAAATTGAGTAAATGTTAAAGGTGTAACCCCAACATCAATAGGATCAGGCGTTGATAGGTAATACAACTGACCTGCCTGCGTTCCCTCATTGCAAATTACCGCAAACCCAGATGTAACCAAGGCATTCGTACCAGCGTCAGGAGCCCTTCTCCAAGCACCAGCTGAAGCTAAGTAAACCCCATTTTCCACAGGATCAAGCTGATCTTTTAATAAGATCCTATCACCAGCAGCAGTAGGAACTCCATCTACAGCAATTAAACCTCCCGTAGCAATATCTATATTGCCAGTAGAAGCAAGCCTAACGCTGTCCTTCCAGTCAATAGTACCAGGTATTCTTCCAAATGAAGACATTTACATTTGACTCCATGCTTCTACCCTAACAATCTGACCTGGCGTTCTAGCGCGGAACCAAATAAAACTAACTCTACGGTTATCAAAAAATATAGCACCAGTTGATGTTCCAGGGGTCAAATCACCATGCAAGACATTCCCATTAAACGAATACTCAACAATATCGTTCCCCTCATTTACTAATGAAAATGAAACTTGGTACTTAATATCAAATATAATATTCGCTTCATTAGGGAAATTAGGTGTATTAACAGTAACTTTTCTAAAAAAATTAAAATCTGCACCTTGATTTATTTTACCAACCATAAGTAATTCCTTGCTACTTAGCCACCTAAATATATGGTTACTAATTAGTATATAAATATCGACAAACGGTAAGGGTTATTGTAAATAATATTAAGAGGTTGAGGTAAATAAAAAAGCCCTCTCGAATGAGAGGGCTTTTTTATCTATTTAACTTAATTGATATTAAGCAACAGACTTGTTGCCACGAGCAACACCACGCGGGTTGGTGATGCCAATGCCAATGATTTCGCTGACAACCCAGCCAAGCTTAAGCTGCTTAGGCTCATCAGCCGGAAGGACCTCAATGTCCTGACGAACAGGCATAACACCAACGAACTCAGGGTCAGCGCAAGCGTAAACAGTTCCAGGCGGAACAATCTTGCTAACCATGATGTCAGAGCCCCAAACGTGAGCATAAAGGCCGGTCTGAAGGATCTCGCGCTGCGTGACAGGATCAACCTCGCCACCGCCGGCACCCTGGCCACCGCCGGAAGCCCAGTTAAGGATATCAGTGAACTCGTTGATGTTCATGAAGAACTTGCTGGTGACAAGGTCCCAGCGATCAACTTGCTGCTTAAGCTCAACAAGATCGCGCTTAAGCATACCACCGTCAGCGATATCCTGACTTGTATTCTCAACGTCAGCAGCTGCATCGATAGCGGCGAAAACGTTTGCATCCTCTTGTGCCATGATCTCCTGACGAGCCTTCTGAACTGCGCGGTCGATGACGTTAAAGCGGCGACGCTTGACCTCAGCGATACGAACAGTGGGGTTTGAGTAAAGCTCAAACTCAGGAACCGTAACACGATCACCGAAAACTCGGCTCTCAGGACCCGTGCCATTGCTTGAAACAACAACAGCCGCAACATCAATATCACGATCATAAACAGGAAGGGCGCCTTGCGGTAACGGATCGACTACAAGTGCTCTACGAGCAATTCCCTGATAATCTAGGTTTCGACGGATGGGGTTAGCCATTGCCTGAGCAAGAGCAACCTTGCCCTCATGAGTCATGATAGCGCGTGAAATTAACTCATCACGCTGCTCAGCATTAAGGCCAGGCTGACCTGCGAGTGCAAGATTTGAGGGCGCATTGTCCTCTAAAATTGCAGCATACTTAGTAAGAGTCGTAAGCGCGTCCTTTAATGAGGAAGCGTTTAACTCTCCTTTTGAATTAAACATTGACATAATTTTTTTTACTCCAAAGTGAAGAGGTTACCTGCCTAAGCCAGTACCCTCGATTTATATGTTTAGAAGGCAGAGGCCTGCTATTCACAGGCCCCTTACCATGCTTAACTAATAAGTTAAGAAACTAAGCAAACTAAATAAGCTAAAATTATAGCTTAAAGCTCAGGATTCCAGTGGAATATAGCCTCGACAAATTGCGCCGCCGGAGCTGCTGCGCCCGGAGGAGAATTTTGCGCCTGAGTAAGGCTAAGAGGTGTTGTAACCAAAGAGCCGCTTGTAGCGAACTCAATGAAACGACCAAGAACAACAACCTCGAATGCGCTACCTGCATCGGGGGTCAAAAGACCAGCAGCTGTTGCGAAAAGCGGGTCTCCACCAGCAAGAGCCGGGTTCGTGGGAAGAAGGCCACTATTGACCGTTGTATCACAAGCATCCAATGTAACAGCATAAAGACCGGGCTTGTCCCAAAGAGTCCACTTACCAGAAGCTGTAGCTGTGTGCGGACCAAGAGCAGCACCGCCAGTTACGGTACGACCAGCGAGACCACCAACAACCTCACCAAACAATGTGCCATAATTTGTTGCACCGTCATCAGTGAGGAACAGCGGACGAGCGCCACCTGCCAATGTAGTCGTAGCAACAGGGCGGGTGTTATTTGATGCAACATAACCGTCCTCGATATCTGAAGCAGCTTCGTCTGTGCCGCCTGATGCAAGAGTTGCAACAAAATCAAGAGTTGCAACCTCACCACCAAGGATAGTATTTGTCTGAGCGTCAAGCGCGTCAAACTGACCAAGAGGCTGAATACCGGGGTTTAAAATTCTTAAAGCCATATCAATTCCTTTTTTTAGTACGTTAGTGTACTAATTATTTTGTTTCTTTCTTTCATCTAAGTCTTACGATATATCAATGAGAATAAAAATTTCTCATTATTATGAGCGTTTATTAGTAATAACAACAGCTTTCAATATCAAATTGAATTTATTATATAAATTTATACGTTATTGGCTCTAGCATCTTGTAGATGCTTATCAATTTTATTAGAATTTTTTCTTGCATTTTCAATACTGGGAGAAATATCCAATGATAAATTAAACTTATTATTAGCCAAATTAACTGCTTTGCTAGTTATTGGACCCCAAATCCCATCTACCACCAATCCTCTTGAAGAGTCTGCATCCAGCTTACGAAGAGCCCCCTGCATTCTCCTTATTTCAGGCCCTCTAGGCATTACAGATCTTTGAGAAACCATTCGAGGGGGCGCAGGAGAGGGCGCAGACTGAGATTCTCCATATTGGGTATATCCAGGAACACGACTAATAGCTGCATACATCTTAGGATTATTTAAAAGATCTTTAAGAGTAGTTTCTTTAACAGTTCCATCAGGATACTTTACAGTAACTTTTTTTGAAGCATATCTAGCGCCATGACTATAATCATAATACATATCAGTATCATGATACGTTTGCATTGACGGCTGTAAAGGCTGCCCTTGCGGCGTTTTCCAGCCTGATAGCCTCAACTTATTAGGCGAATCTGTTGCATGCTGCTTAGTAACAGTTTTCATATGCCCTGCTACTAAATCATTACCACTTCCCACTTGCTGATTGATAGTTCTATTGTATTGATCAATCGCATCAGGGTGCATCATTATGGGGTAGCCATCTTTAGTTTTAGATACAACATCTTGAGCTGAATATCTTTGACCGTCAATAGTGACACCGCTTCCGCTAAGAGGCTTGGGCTGAAGCTTCCTTGCCTTTTCCCATATATCATCTACCATTTTATCAGTGGGAATTTCCATATCAAATTCTTGCCCAATTTTCTCTGCTGTAACTCCTGATAACTGCAATCTTTTTCTTCCATCTGGAGTATCAATATAAAGAAAATCAGGAGTTACATGATAGGTAATTTCACTACCGCCAGGTCCTTTAGTTGTAACTGGCACAAGCTGCTCTTTAAGCTGTCTTTGAACTTGATCGCGAATAGCTTTATTTTTTAATACAGAATTAACAATAAAGTCTTCTCTATTTTTGCCCGGAGGTATTTTACCAAGATACTTGGAAAACTCCTTTGGCGTTAATTGAGAAAGCTCTGGTTTTTTTGGCTCTGGCGCCTTTGGTTTGGCTTCAGGTTCATCTTTTTCTTGCATATCTGGCTGCTGGGCGCTTGGCTGCTTTAAAAGCACCTTTTCCTCAGTCTCGTCGCTAAACCAACCTGTTACAGTATCTTTTATACCTTCCCACCAACCATCGTTAACATCAACGTGATTCACATCTTTACCCGAAGCCGGAGGAAGAGTTACAATATAAGAAGGGAATCTTGGTCTTTCAAAGTCTCTAGAGTCAGCAGGAACGACCATTTGCATAGCAGACGGATGATCCCATCTCGTGGGCATATCCATAAATTGAGATTTTCTCTCAATTTTTTCATAAGCGGCACGAAGCAAAGCCTTTCGACTACAAGAGCAAAATTTATACTTCTCTAGGAGCCTGCTTAGCGCTATCTTTCTTATCTCGGATTTCACCTTCAACTAGCCTATAAGCCTTTTAGTTGCTGCATCAAAGTCTGATCCCTTCATCTTCTTCTTTTTATCTTCTTCTTTTTTATCTTCTTGCATACTTTTTTTCAAAGAAGATGTATTTTCTTTTAATTGTTTCAATTGTTTTTTTAGCTCACTTAGTCCGGCCGATTCGCGCAGCATTGACTTTTTCAATGGACCACAAGCGTTTACAATATCATCAAGCTCAGTGCCGGGAAGCAAAAAACTTGTAAGCATTTTCCACTTACTATCTTCATGTTCTTTAATCATTCCTTCTACAATTTGACAGTACGCGCTTAGCTTTTTTTGATTTGACGTTAAATTATCTTTATAAACATCAAAAAACTTCAAAAGATCATCTACTACCTTTGGATCAACTAAAACAGTAATAGCTCTTTCGTCTTGACTTTGCAAAGACGCCCCCATTGCATTTCGAAGCTTCATTCGCATACGCGAAGCCTCTTCAGCCTGCTCTTTAATAGAGCCAGCAAGCTCAGAAAAATCAAACAAGGCTTGCTTATCATCATCACTTAATTTTGTTATCTCAATGTATTCAGTAAGCTTGTCATCAATCTCTTCCTTCAGCTCAGTGGCATCTTTAATTACCCCTGCACTAAGCTTAAGGGTATTTTCAACAGCTGATTTTGCGCTCCATAAGCCAAACAGCCAAGCGCCAAGTCTAGTCGCTGCGCCAGTTCTTACCGCCCACTTTGGCACTTCTTTGAGAGCCACTCCTGTGAAAAGCCTGGCTAAGAGGCTCAGCAGCGCTCCCGGATTAGCTTGCTTCGTTATTTTATTTGACTTGACACGAGCTAATTTGGAAGCGCAATCATCTGCGAGCTTCATCATTTCATATTCATCATTACGATCTAAAAGAAAAGCTGACTTTATTAACTCGTTCATTAAATCATTCTTAGCATGAACATAACGACGCTGAACAAGCAAACCATCATTAGGCTTAGATACAATGTCGCAAATGATATTTTGACGCTCTAAATTGTTTTCAACCAAACCATTCACTCTATCATAAGCGGGCGCAACAATAGCAGGATTTGGATGAGCTTGCTCCATGATATGCTCCTCCTCTCCATTAGGTTGAACTCCATAAAGAGCTTCTACAGTAGAAATTTCATACCGAGATGTCTCTTCATCATAAGCTTTTTTAACATTGCTTGTATCAATAAGACCTTGCTCTTTCGCAATTTCAGTATAAAGTTCAAAAATTTCACTATAAGGATTCATTTTATTTCCTACTATTGTTATTATTTTATATTTCTTAAAACTTCTTCTGCCGCATCTTCAGCAAATTCATCTACAACCTGCTTTATTGAATTAAATCCAATAGGCATCTCAATTTCCGTACTATTTATCCTATTTGCCCTGTCAAGTTTAGATGCAATATCTTTATAAGATGCAACGTTATTTATATTCCAATCATTCATATGACGCGCAAATGCCGGATAAACCGATTGAAGCCAATTCAGAAGGGTTTCATCTACATCGTTATAGATTAGCTCTACAGCCCAAGCCGTTTCACTATTATTGGTAAATCTTTTTTGACCCCAACCAGTTGTCCGAAGAATATCTTGAACATCATGTTGTGTGATCTTTTTTGTCGGGTCGTAGCCTGCACCAGGAACTAAAGTTGCACCAGGAGCTAACGTCTTACCGGGGGCAGGTTTGTCTTTTTTGAAATAATCATACAGCTTAATTACACCTACTGTTCCGACTACAACGCCTGATAAAATCAAAGCTGTTTTTAGCGCCCATGCAAGAGCGCCTGCAAAAAACAATCTAATCTTACCAGCATTTCTTGGCCTCATTGAGGGGCCAAAAAGACCCTTAAGCCGAGCCCAGAGACCTTTGCGTCCTTGTTTAGTAATTACTAAACTAAGGTCACTTGTACTAGCTGCACTTATAGATCCAGCGCCAGCAAAAGCAGCATCTCTTGCTGCTTGATCAAGCTCAGATCTTGAAATCTTTTCACCTTTTTCGAGCTTTGGCCCTAGTCTACCAACGAAACTATTGTAAACTTTTAAAAAATTTACGCCGAGCCCTTTTTCAACAGCAAGGTACAATCCAAATAATAAAGGATTTAATCTAAAAAGAAGAGTAGGCGCCATCAAACTAATTAAACTAACTACTGGCTGATCTTTATTTACATTATTTTTAATATGATTTGATATCGCGCTTTTCCAAGAATCAAGGCGAAGTTTGTCCGTCAAACTAGCATTCTTTACAAGATAGTAATCTTGTAAAGAATCAAAATCATTTACAACAGCCAAAGCTGCACACTTAAGCTCTGACTTTCTGGATTTGACGATATTAGACATAAAAATAAAATTAAACAGCTTTATCCACAAATTTTTGAATTGTCACTACGACCAGGGTTGTCGTGTAAGTCCATTGGCTTTCATTTGCGACAAAGCACTGTTTTTTAATCGCGACAGACGACCAATAACTCTACTAAGCCGGTTACTGTGCTCCCTCATCAACTTCCTATCCTCTTTACGATCTTGATAACCACCTATTGCGTTTTCTAAATCCTTCATAAGTTTTTCTGTATATTCTGGAAGTTGAGGTAAGTTTTTAGAGTTGCCAAGATACATCTGAGCAAAATCTCCAGGCCGACTTATCCCACCTGCAATATCACTTGATGCTATTTCTCTACGAGGTCCAAACCTCTTATAAATGCCTTTACTATACTCATCAGCGACATCCAGAAGGATATTACCGTCCCTATCAATAGGGAACTCTCTAGGCTTTTCGCGCCTTTGCTCGCGGCCTTGGCGGCGCTTAAACCAACGGCTTAGATCTGTTTCACTTTTTTTTCCCGACTTTATACCGAGCAAAAGCTTCACAAGCTCCAGAACAGCAGCTTCACTTAAACCAAGCTTTTCACGCGCCTTTTCAACTGCCTGTCGCGTTTTTGGGTCAAGGCCTGCTCCAGGTGCTCCAGGTACTCCAGGTGCTGCGGGTCTCGGTCGAACCTCTGTAGCTCCCGGCCCTTCGGTAAGCTCTTTTAAAGGAATAACCAAATCGTGTAGCAAGAGGCCTTTGGGGTATTGCTCTTTATATTGCTCTTTATACCGCTTGTGGTAAAGTTTTAATGTTTCAAATATCTTATTTTTGATTCTAACAACATCATTTATATAGTTTGGATTTTTTCTTTGCCTAGCAGCATTTTCAAGCGATACGAGCATCCACGTCAGATCCTGTGCACTAACTCCATCCAACCCGCCGGGGGTTATATGGTCTATGCTTATTAAGCCGCGTGAAATCAGCCAATCCATAAAAGATTTCACAGAAGCTAAATCTTTAGGATATATTGGCTTACCTCCAAACATATCATACCACTGCTCTTTCACCTCTAGTTTTTTCAGAAACTCCTTAAGGTGATCAGTATTAACTTTTGCATTCTGTAATGAAGGTGTTGTTTTTAAATCAAGATCTTTATGAGCATCTTTAGCCTCACGGATAGCAGTGGATGTTTTTGGCCCCCAAATCCCATCGTCTTTAATTTCACGAACACGCGGCACTTTAACTAAAAGCTGCTGCATCTCTTTGATAGCCTGCCCTCTAGGCATTGAAGGTCCCTTTTTGGCGGCAGGAGCGGCAGGGGCGGCGCCAGTTCCGCCAGGGCGAGGTGTAAGCAGAGCCTCTTTAATATTAATACCTTTCCAAAGTTCCTTTGTTTTTTTGATATAATCATCGAGGCCTTCTACATTTTTCAGCTCCTCCGCGCCTGGATCACCTTTTGTAATAGCCTTTTTTACTTCAGAGAATTTATAATATTCTCCAATTTTTTTAAGGCTTTCGAGGAGCCCTTTCATCGTTTTAAACCCAGACTCAGCTGTATAATCTTTAATTTTAATAGCATTTGGAATTGCCTTATTTTTTAAAAAATCCCGAAAATTATTAACGAGCCCCTCAGGTACTCTCATCTCACCGGGCTTAATCTCTTTTTTTGCAGCTGGGGCTTTTGCTGGACCTTCGGTTCTGCCGTAAACTCGACCGAGCCAGGCGCTGAAGGACCTCTTTACTTCGCTTTCATTTCTATATTTTGTGCCAACTAGTTCTTGTGCTAATCTGGCATGCTCCTCTTTATCCTTAGACATTTGATTTGCCGTTCGGAGATAATCCGAGGGGCTCTTCCCGGATTTCGCTGGCCTCTCAGTCATGTCTATCGTAAACATTCCCTCGTAGTTACTGTCACCACCCGGAAGAGATTGACGTTTTCCCGGATCAAGCCTAAAAACTGGCACATAAAGATTGTCTACAAATGCTTCTACAACTTGCTTGGCAATATCTGCAGTCTTCTGCTGCGCCTTTTTGCTCAACTTAGCTGAAGCATACTTTCCCGTAGGTTGCTTTTTAACAATCTCCTGGATCTTCTTACTTGCTGAAGGATGCGTGTACATAATGCCAAACTCAGAAGGACCAACCTTTACATCTCCTTCGGGATGAGCTTCGTCCATCATCTCTTCGCCGGCATCTTTTAAGTCTTTTTCAGCTCTCTTTAAGCGAGCCAACTTTTCATCAAGACTATTCGCCTCTTTGTTAAATCCCTTTGAGCGAAGTCCTTCTGACAAACGAACAATATTCAAATACAAATCATCGGTAGGATCAAATGAAGCTTTGGCGGCTTGCTTTACTACTTCCTGCTTCTTTGGCGTAACCATCCCCTTGTCTGAGGCAACTTTAGCCAAGCTACGCATCACTTCACTGTCATAAAAATCAACATGCTTTAAAGTCATTTTTTTTACCTTTAAATCTCAATCAGTCATCTAAATTTAGCAACATGACACCTTCAACAAAAGATGCCTTTGTGTTTTGACGATATTCAGCGTCAATTAAAAATTTGTCACGAAGAGCGCGGAAAGCTCTCTTCATTTGTGGATCGTTATTAATTTTCTTCTCTAACTCTTCAAAATCAATAAGAACCTTATCCAAATCATCCTTTGGCTTCTGCTCTTGCTGACTTTTCTTAGTCAATTGGTCTTTGAGATATTCTCTAAATACCTCTGAAGAAATAGCCGCATTCCAATCCTCTTTAGACACCATAATCATTAACTCCTTTATAGGATATTATTCAAGAATATGCTGAGTTATGCCTTGAGATTTTAAGGCGTTTATTAGTAAATAAAAAAATAATTTTAATATTTAAATGCTAAATCCAACTGAACTCTAAATAATCATCATCACCATCAGATGGCGGTAGTATAATATGACCCAAAGGCCAGCAATTTTCATTTTTTTTAAAAGATGTCAATAGCCCCTGGTCGCTTGAATACAGATACTTACCTACTCTATACCTTACATCTTTTTCATATTGATCTGTTCGAATTATCGCCGTATTAATCAACACGTAAACAAATCGCTCATCATCACAAACATCCGTAACAATTCCAAAAGGCTTCTCACCTTTGCATAAGGTACAAGCCAAATTATGATCTTTATCATCTATAAGGCTAACTATATTTCCAACAGAAATATTTGAATTAGCATCTTTTAGATATCTAGCAGGAGGGGCAATCGTTTCAATAACATCCAGCATCATATATATAATATAACAATAACTTATTGATATTATAACCAAACCGCTTCAAGCATACTCATGACACTTGTAGGAGGCCCTGTAACCAAAGCAATTGCCGGATAGTCCGCACTAATCTGACGGGTTGTTAGTAATCCAGACTCATTCACAAACAAAGGGGCATTTAATGGATAACGCTGATTTGTTTCATAACGATCTGTTGCATATATCATTCTCATAAACCAAACGGTAATTCTACCACTTGCAAAGGTAGAATCATCACCCGGAATATTAGGGACTTGATATGAATAACTTACTACTGTGCGAATTGCATCAGGGGCGCCGCTTCCACTTAAACTAAAGTTCAAAGGAGTTCCAGCCAAAAATGTAACAACCCCATTTCTAGGTATAAGCTCAACATCAACAGGATTTGATACGAATGAGCTGGCAAGAACATTTGGATTGTTTAATTCTACCTTAACATCTAATGGAGCAACTAAACCCCCTCCAGGACCAGGAATGCCAGCGACAGGCGCTATAACAACTTCATCAATTGACACAGATGTAAATGAGCTTTTCTTTATATCATCAATTATTCCAATTGGAGCAGAACCATCACTTACCCCGCACACAGTTTGATTTCCCAAAAGCGTTAACTGAGCAATCTGACCAGGCTCAAATTCCGCACTTGGATCAACTGGAAACGAAAACGGCAAAGCGTTTCCTGCTTGTACAATCCTCATCATAGCAAACTCGTTATCCTTAACTCTTTCGATTAATAAAATTGTTTCATATTATATGCATAGATATACGTAATGATAACATTCATTTATATAACACTCACAAGATCTCTAATAGGACTGTTTAAATCAAATAAACGCTATCGATAAAAATAAAAAAACCCAGCTTTCACTGGGTTTTTTTATATTTAAATATTTGAGTTTTTATTAATCTTCACAAAGCTGAGAGATACTGTTTCTAAACAAGTTGTTAATCGCTCTCGCAGCTTGCTTTGCCTCTGGCGATCTAAGCGTAAGGGGAACCTCTTCTTCAGCACCCGGCGGAAGAGGGAGAGTCTTTGCCTCAGGTTCCATGATTGACTCAAACTCAAGTATTTCCTCGGCCACTTGCAGCTGCTCTTCTTTTTCAGGCGTATAGCTTGTCTCCGGCTTTGGGCGAGGACCCACAGCGACAGGAGCCATGGCATCAGTGCATTTTTCAGAAATAACATCTGCCAATGATAAAACAAATGCCTGCATTTCAGCATTTAAACCATTATCAGTGAGAAGCTTAGTTATCTCTTCATCTTTCTTACCCTGATCTTTCATCAAAGCGACTGCTAAAACCAAATCCGCTTTAGATCCACCCAACCCATCATCTGCATTAAACATCCAGCCTTTTGTAGCAAGATTTTCAAGCATTTTTTTGGGCGTCAATCCTTTAGTTGAATCGTCTGGGCGAAGTTTATGAACTACTCTTATAAGAACTGCATCGTCGTCACAGCCAGCATGCTCACAATGCTCTGCTGCTTTTTCAAGATAAGCTTTAGCTTTTTTTAATAAATTATCGCGTCGAATTTTATCTCTATTTGATTCCTTATTAAGATTAGATTCTAAACTTTTAAAAAAATCATCTTCAGAGCAATTTTTAATGAACATAATTAATCCTATTCTTTGCTTGCAATTTTTTCAATAATAGAAACCAAAGCCTCAGCAGCTTGCGAGTCTTCCAAAGCCTCAAAGCAATCCACTGCTTTATTTAAATTTGTTAGCGCTTCAGCTATCTTGTTTGTGTTTGAATCAGGATTGCAGCTATCTGACTGCAAGACCTTTAACATTTCATGCGCTAAATTATAACTCTTATCATCCATAAAAACCTCAATCACGGCTCATCTTCAAAGTCTTCAACATCACTATTGTTTTCAGGTAAATTCTCAATATCAAGTGAATCCGCCAAAAGTTTCATCTTGTCATCTTCGTCCAAAGCAAACATAACATCAGAACTATCTTTCCAATTATACTTCTCTAAAAGTGCCGCTTTCTCTTGGGTTGGCTCGCCCTCAAGTTTATTAAGTAAAGATTTTACAATAATTTGATTGTTAATTTCTTTAGACTCTTTAAATGTGCTTTCAATTACTTTTAATAGCGATACGGCTGTCTTATGCATTCCAATATCATCTAATCTCTGAGAATCCTCGATAAGTCTGCCGATTATCTCAAGAGGTGAATTTGGTTTAGAAGACCAAACATTGTCTTGGCTTTTATTAGAAGAGCGTTTGCTATTTTTCTTTTTGGCAAATAAATCATAATGATCATCACTATTAATGATGTCATTCATATTAGCCTCTACAGCGTCAGATATTTTTTTGCTTTTACTCATTGCTTATTTTTGTGAAATACTTTTAACAAGAATGATCATGAGCCTTGCAGCTATCATCAGCACAACTCTCATCAGCACAGTTGTCGTCAGCAGAGTTCATGTTAAGACCGACAGCTCCACTGGCTCCGGCAGCCCCGGAGGGCTTTGTCTCTTCTCCTGTGGCAAGGCCTGCCTCCTCTACTTCACTTTCAGAAGGGCCTGTTGGCTGAGTTAATGTAGATCCATTAGGAAGAGGTTCCGCCTGGGCGGCTTTATGAAACTCTAAATAAAGATCATTGGCTACACTCAAAATTCCTAAAGAGCTTTTCTCAAGACCAAAGTCATCAAGACGCTGAGATAAAGTTACAAGGTTTTTATATATATCCTCTACAGTCGTTTGACTTGATGCTGTCTTTACATTCTCTTTTGATAAATTATACTTATCAAACATTTTGTTATGTTCAGCGCTTCGAAGAACATTACTCATATTCCCTGCAATCAAACTACCAAGATCTTTTTTAAAGTTCATTTTTATCCTATAAAATTAAAAAGCGGCAATACACTCCTAATACGTTTATAGGTGCATTGCCGCCTTATTTCTGAAGTTTAGTACTAGTAACGCTTGTTTGCGAAAGCTCTCTCAAGCTCAGCAACCAAATCAGACTTTTCTGCTTCAGGCGCCGGCAGCACAACCTCACCCGTGCCAATCATTCCAACCTGCGGAATTGAAGCTGACTTTTGCATCGGCTGACGCTCAGCCCAACGCTTCATGCTATTAAAGCCCTCGTCATTCCACTTCATAATTTCGCTAACTTGCTCGTTAACCGCAGAACGGTCATTGTTAAGCATGCCACGGCGAACCATGTCGTAAGCTAGCTCATAAGCTCTAGAGATCTTCACCTTATAAGTTTCTTTTTCCTCTGCAACCTTCTTTGCGTCATATTCCTTAAGAAGTTCATCAGCGAATTCTTTTCCACCGTCTTTTGCCTGGCTAAGATAATCTTTCCAGTACGCAACAGCCGCTTCATCTAGACCCTGGCTGATTAAAGCCGGGAAGTCATTGGCTGGGTCAATACGGCCAGCCAAAACCAACTTCTGAATGTCTTCAGCCATTTTACGGATACGAGGAGGGGCTTGAGCCACTTCCTTCATAGCCGCATGTTGCTCCTTAAGATCTTCGACTCTAGCCAAGTTGCCCTCTGCCGGCATATCAAGCTCAACAGTTGTGCCGCCTTCAGGATGAGCCTTGTCAAGCATGTCACTGTAATGAAGGCCCTCTTGAGCTAACTTGGCGCGATAGAGAGCGCGACCCTCTTTCGTTGTAAGGTCAGGCTCATCAGAGGCCATGGTTGAGAGTTCACTCTTAACAGCGTCCATAACTAGTTTCTCCAAGTCAAAATCATTAACATCATCATGATCGCCATCATGCATCATGCCGTGGTCATGCATCATGCCGTGGTCATGCGTCATGTCATCCGACTCAAAAACCTCTTTTGTTTTCTCTTCCTCTTCTTCTGTCTGGACCTTATCAAACGGGGAGGGCGGTAGCGGCTTTTGATCCTCGGTCAAAACTTTTGCAAGCTCGGCCCCGGCATCTTGAGCCTTCTTTTCCAAAGCAGCAGTGCCCTTTGCATATTTAACAAATGAATCCATCAACTTGTAGCAGTCAGCAAACGTCTTTTTCGTATCAGCAACTGCATCCGAAACAAGACCATTGACATACTCTGTATCCGTTGCACTTAGCTTTGCCTTGTTCGCATAAATATGGGAAGCCAAGGAAAGCTCTTCAAAATGTTCCTTCAAATCAGCCTGAGCTTGCTTCATACCAACGATAAGGGCAGTGCCAAGCTTTTGCTTCATATTAACCAAGGAAGCCGTGGCAGGGGAAAGCTCCGCTAATTGAGCCATTTCATCCTCGGCCTCTTCGCCTTCCTTCTCTTCTTCAAGAGCTTCAACTGCCTCATCGATATCATCAAGAAGGCCTTTTGCCTGCTCAACGAGATCCGGCAAGAGCTTAGCCGGATCGGCGCCCTCTAGCTCATCAATAGCTGCTTCAGGCGTAGGCGCCTCTTCAGCCATCTCAGGGGCCTCAGCGGCGGGCTGCTCAGGAACCTCTTCAGGAGCCATCTCCATCTCACCCTCTAATCCAGCTTCAGGCATTGCCAACTCAGCCTCAGGCATCTCCTCAGCAGGCTGCGCTCCTTTGAAAAGAGCCGCAGCCTTAGCAAATCCGCTAGTACGAATGGTGCTCAGAATCTTTCGGCCAAACTGCTTAGTTGCAATTGAGTCATAAAGAACATCGGCCTTGTTGCCAGCAAGCTCAGCGACAGTAGCTGTGAGGATTAGCTTGTCATCTGCAAAAACTTGCCAACAAGATGCTGACGGATTATCGGTACCATCAGCGGATGCTGCTTTAACAAACTTCGCGCTAAGTTTTGCGCGTAATAGCTTTTCTTTTTTCTCTAGATCGCCAGTGTATAGACCATCGGTATCTCCAACCTCCGGGAATGGACCTGAACCATTCATCTGACGATCCTCATCACGATCAAAAGGCTCTTTTGGATAAACCTGCGGCTCATTGGGGCCGCCGCCGCCTTGGTAATAAGCTTCTTTTTTAGCAAGATTATTTTTAGCCCTTTCAAGCGCCGCCTGACGACGAAGAGCGCGTCGCTCTTGCTCCGCCATACGCTGAAGCTCGCGCTTCTTCTCCGCATCTCCAGGGTGCAAACCATCAACCGGACCAGTACCATCGCCAAGACCCGTCATTTGCTTGTCCTCGGTATCGCGAATCGCCTCCGCATCACCCATGGGCTCGTAACGAGGCCGTCCTGGAGTGGGTTCATTTACACCACCACCACCTTGAAAGTAAGCTTTCTTATTTGTCATATTGTTTTCCTCACTAGTATATAACTTGCCAAAATCCTGCTTTAATTCGTTTAAATTTGTAAGAAGAGAATTAATCGCACTCGAAATTTTAAAATATTTTGAATCACGATTACTTAAAGAAGCAATTTTATTACCAGAATTATTTAATTCATCTTCTTGTAATTTGCATTCTTTATCATCCTCATTTTCCTGAAGTTGCTCAAGCTCACAAGTATCAGAGCTGTCATCCTGTTCCGCCTTCTCTTCCGCTTCGGCTTGTTCGGCTTCTTCTGCTCTTTCCTTGTACTCTTCTGCTTGTAGTGCGCTTAGCTTATCTGAGGCTTCATCTAATTTATGATAAGCATCATCAAAGCCCTCAAGAAGGTCGCGCAAATCTTTTTTCTTAGGCCTTTCTTCCTCAAGAAGACCTTCAAAAGCGTGAACTCCATCTCTCATAGATAACAAAGTGTCACGCAATGCCCCCAACAAGGCATCCTCTGAACCCTCGGCATCTTTCTCTTCGGCCTCTAGGTCAGAATCCTCGTGAGCGCTCTTTAAGAAAGCCTCTTTTGAGTCTATGTATTGAGCAATGCTATTAGCAGCAGCTACAATATGCCTAATCTTAGCGCGAGGATCTGCCCCACTTACTACAATTGAAAGTTCAATCGGATTCAAATCCACATTTATTTCACCATATGTAGTTTTACCTCTCATATGATTACAAAACTCACTTTCAACCGTAGCAACCTGACCACAGTCAAAACAAATTGCCTTGCCTACAGCGGTACCCATAGAGACTGACGCAGCATAACCGGTAGAAACTTTACGCGCCAAATCAGGATAATTCTTTTTGTCCAGAGCGCACAGCGCAATCACTCGCTTATTGGGATAATCATAATAGGTGTCAACAATAACACCACGAATCATATCCACAGAGCTAGACTTATGATCCAAACAAAGAGGCTTACCAACCCACTTCTTGTGAGCCTTTATAAGCTCCTCTTCAGGAAAGATATCTGAATTACTATTACGATAAGGCTTAATATTTGAATCGCTACAAACCCATCTCCATGAGCCATTGTCTTTTTTCCACTCTACAGTAACGTCGTTTCCAGTGGCATCTTTTTTTAGATTTGAATTGTCATCTAAAAGAGAGGCTTCTGCGGCATGCATCATAATTGCTGAAAAATACAAAAAATCATCAGCTTTTGGAGCTATAGTCTTTAACTCTGCCGCGACTTTTTTAAACCGCTCCAAAATAGAAGAATCAGACATCATGCTAACTGCTGACTGAATATTAGCAGTCGTAATTACTGTTGCTTCACCTAACTTAATAATAGTTGACATATTAATTCACCAAATCTTTACTAGATTCAATTTTATTACCATCTTTATTAGTATTTTTGATAACTTGACGCTCTGCCTCAGAGCCCTCTTTCAGAGGATTTTCCTCTGAGCCCTCCTCGGCATCAATAATATCTAATATTTCAACTTTTCCTCTTTTTATAATCATGGTAAAATGTCTCCAACAGTTATGGGGGCACTTGAAGGCTCCCAGGGCTTATGCTTATCTGGCTGCCAAACCCTGGCAGTATCACTAGGGTTTAAAGGTTGATTTCCTTTGGTTATTTGAGGTGCTGCATTTTGTTCAACATTTTCAGAACGTTGCCTATAAAGCTGAACAATATAAGGCTCATCATTATTAACACTTACTTCATCAACGTCATCAGACCAACTTTTAGACAATATCTCATTACTTATATGAGCAATAGCCCTGTCTGTTATTACGTCCCTAGTTAAAGATATTTGTTTTATTAAATTTTTCGCACCAATAATTGCGCCTGACTTAAAATTTTCATTCTTTATATCGCCCAAATTATCTTTCAACATTAAGAAGCTTTTTTCCAAAGAGCCCACACTGTCATTTGCCGCAGCGATTAACTCACTGATATTTTGATCTGGCAAAAAATTATTTAAATCTACAATAGCACTCATAGCTTGAGCTTTTAATTTATCTAGAACAGACTCTAGATATTTTGAATAATCATTTATCACGGTTCTTTTTTTCTGCACAACCTGCTCAGGAAAGACATCTACACTTTCAAATGCATCTATTAGAATATGCAACTTACTAGCAAAAACGTCTAAAAGATTAGCTGCATCATTAAATGTTTCAATTGCCTTTGTTGCTATCTTTCTTTCATTATCAGTAACTGAGAAAGAAAGATCTATCATATTTGATATTTTTTTAAGCATAACTATAAAATATAACTTTTATTATAATCACTATGAATGTTTAAATATTCACTAAAATTGCACCCAACCGCCGGTCTCAACCGGCCCGACGCCTCGAACTCCAGAATAATTATCATATCCACCAACCGCTGGCACTGTATGTACAGTATCCCCTTCACTTTGATAGCTTTTCAATATCTGTCTTAGTATTTCTTTCCTATACTTCAACTCCTTATGCTTTCTATCTCTACCCTTTTCATCTACAGGGTAATAAGGAGTCTGATGATAAAAATCAGTATACGGAGCCCACGACTGCCTGGGGGAATAAAAGGGAGGGACGCTCTCTAAACCAAACATGTCATAAAGCTGAAATCCAACATCTATATCTTGAACTTCATTTACATCACTTTTATGTGCATTCTGTATTAAGTCGCAATAAAAGCTCTCTGTATCTTCCTTAATTTTATCTCCAAATTGAAAGCCAAGCGCTTCTCGAATTGCATCCTCTGGCTTCCAATCACTATACTTAACTCTAAATAATGCCACTGCCAACCCGGCCCTATCACTGCCGTGCAAGCAATGAATATAAGTAGGAGTATTATCCAATAATAATGAAACTATATTTTTATTCAAAAAATCGGTAAAATATGTATTATTTGTTTCCCCACCGCTAAGAGGAATTACTACATGCTCCATTCCTAATTTATTTACAATTGGAGCTATCAAAGATGCAATATTTCTATCTAAACTAATAATGCGATTTATTTTCTTTGACATCGCAATCAAATCCTTTGCTGAAGGCGCTCCGCCCCTATAAATATCTTTGATTACTTTTTTAAATCGAGCTGGCATATCACAAACTTTCAACAATTCCATCTAAAACCTCTCTAATATAAAGAGGCTCATGACCATTTAATATGGTTTTAATAAAAGTAATAGATTGCCCTAACGAAGCTGATGCAGGGGTTTTCTTTTGAGAAATTTCAAACTCATTTAATTGGCTTATTTTCTGCTTTAGGCCTTGTAAAGATTTCTGTCTGTTTTCAATAGATATTCTACTTGTTAGAAATTTAACAATATCAGCAATGGCCTTCCCAGCAGATCTAGGCTCACCCATTTCAATCACACTAGCGCTTATCTTTAAAAGCCTATCCGGGATAGCAACCTCAGACTTTTTTATGGTATAATTAACACAATACATAGCAGCAATTAACGCTGCGCCCTCGGGGTTTTTAATATTCGAATCACAAGCCCTATCAAAAACCTCTTTGAACTTCTTCATAAAAGGCTTAACTTTATCTTTATGATTCTTGTTTAGATCCCTCATGATTTTTGAATAAGAAAACTCTAAGTCATCATGCTCTTCTGATTCTTTTACCAAGCAGCGAAAGCTTTTGAGCGCTTTTTTTCTCCCTTTTGCCATATGCTTAAATACTTCAACCTGACGCAAGCGCTCTTCAGCCTCAGCCTTTGTGTCATATGTGCCAAGGTTCCTATGTTTTTTTGAGAGCACCCGATATTTTCCATCAGGCAAGCGCTTAATATAAGAATTTTTATTTAACATTTCGTAATTTCATTCGCTTGCTAGAGCTATTAAAAACATTAAATGTTCTAATGCCGCTAGAATTAACTTCAATTACAGTCTTTATAGACCAACAATTTATAAAGACTAAATTTTTTCTTTTACCGTAAGTACACTCTAAAACTAGAGCATCACCATGAACATCTTTTACAATTCCACATACAACGCTCTTATCATTTTCATCAGATTCAGAATACTTGTATGAAGAGTCAGTGTCCCCACAATAAACTTCAACCTGCTTACCCTCTAAATACGCAAGTATCGCAGCCCCAAATAGCGAATCATAATCTTTTGTTGAATTCATAATTTACTCTTTACATTTTCCTAAATTAAGCGCCAGTGTGAACTTTCGATGGTTCTTCATCAAAGATTCTGCGCTCATTTTTTTTAATGGGACGCTTATCTCAGGATCTTTGAATACATTAGCTCTCACAAGTGGATGATGGCTAAGCGTTGATTCCATTGAATTTGAAACCATATTACATATCACAGCAATTCCCCTTACTAGCTCAAACTGCTCTTTGTCAGAATAAACTCTCAGCTCAACATCGCTCTGATCAAAGCCCTCCGACTTAAATATAGAAACTTTAATGCCTGCAAATTTACGCAAAATATTTGCAGTTACTCTTGCATATTCTATTTTATCAGCTAGACTTGCATTTTCAGAGGACAACGCAATTAAATAAGAGTCTAGATTTAATTTTTTATAGTCAAAATCAAAATTAGAGCTAGCTGATAACAATTTACTAATTGCAGAATCAAGCTCGATGCTATTGACCGGCGCTTCATCTTCTTTATCTAGAACTTGTTGAGGCGACTGCCTAGCCTTTTTCTTTTCCTCAGCGGAATATTCCGAAGACCAATTTTTAACTGAAAGATGTGGCACATGCTTTTGTGTTTCCAGCTTGAGATTTAAATGCTCAATTTTTGGAGCTATGTTATTAAAAAAATAAGCATACCTTCCAGTAAGGCCCTTTGCATAGTTTTTAATATTAGCGGTGTAATACCCGCCAAGGCCCAAAGATACAGCTGCACTGCTAGGATCGCCTGCTTCAAAGTAGGCCAAGCTTGACTTGTATCTATCCCTACCTAACAGCTTCCAATAATGCATCGCCCCCTCTTCAGGAGTTGCGTATGCTCTCCAACGATCTCCAGGAACTTCGAATGGCTTTCCTTCAGGAGTTTTTTCGTAAGCCTTGCTTCTATAATAATCACCGCCACTGCTAATCCAGCCTGGCGTTGCCTTTATTCTTCCAATCGCATTATTAGGTAGTACAACCCGGTTGCCGCGTGAGCCATTTTCAAGCTCGCCTTGAGAATAACCGCCTGCTAATGCCTGTAAAGATGGCTTTTGTCCAAAAGCCATCTCATATCCTTTTGCCAAAATTTCAGCAAACTCTTCTTGGCTTACTGTTTTATTTTTGTCGTAAGGAACCTCTTTACCCGCAGCATATTTTAATAAATCTCTAAACCTATCGCTAGCATTGACGGTAGCGCCTTTATCCTCATCGATTATACTTTCCTCTTCTATTGGCTCTTCAAAAGAAGGTTCCTTTGTTTTTTCTAAGAATTGAAAGTCCTCAATATCAGATCTAGCAACAGATACCTGGCCTGACTTAGATAAACCTAACGCCTCTGTCTTATCTCTAAGCTTTACCTTTAGTTTAAACCTTAACTTATAGTCATCATAATCTAATTCGATTGGTTGAGATAAAATTGTCACCAACAAAGAGCCAGGAACAGGCTTTTCGTCCTTTTTCATGAACGTTACTGGCTGTAGCGCCTCTATCTTAATTAAATTACCCTTAATTATTGCATCGCGTATTGCGTTTACACTATCATTATCAAGATGTTCAATTTTGTAAGGAGCCGGTATGGACTTTTGTATTTGACGTATAAGCGCAGCTTTATTTGCCTGTGTAAACTTTACTTTTGTAGGCGAATTATAGCTATCTTTAAAGTAAGAGATCTGATCAAGGGGAATATCATAAGATTGATTTATTTTTAAAAAATTACCAGAAAACTCAAACCCTGGAATGCTTTCTAATGTTTCTTGAGCCTTTTCAGCTGTATTCTGCTCGTCCTTAACTTTAACAGGAACTTTAACAGGCGGTTTTTTTGCGGTATATGTAAACGGAACAGAGCTAGGGGCGTCATCAATGTTATCAATAACACTTTCTCCCAATTCTTTCTTTATATCTTCAGCCTCCGCCGCTGCTTCGCTCAATTCACCTGAAAGTCTTTTAACTTCGCTTAATGCAAAATCATATCCAGCAAGATTACCAGAATCAATATACTTCAATAATTGTTTAGTTGCCTTATCCAGCTCTTTTATAATCTTCTCAGTTTTTACTGTCTTGACATTAAGCCTTCTTAAGTCAAATCTAAATTCAGGATCTGTTATCCAGTTCCATGCCTTTGACAAACTATCAACAATGTCTGCAACTTTAACAACATCATGAGAATCAGCCGCATAAAGCTTTAAAGTATATTTTCTAATATCTGACACTTTAGGCACCCAAGAGTCCTTCTGCTATAGCAATTAGCTTTAAACTTGCGACTAAATCTTGATCTTCTATCTGACCAGCTCGCTCTAAAAGCCGCGAAGCTAGAGCGCGAGATTCACTGCCGTCCGCTATCTTATTTAATCTATAAAACAGACCAGCCGTTGCACTTTCCAAGCCTTCTCCAGCAACAAGAGGCTCTTTTTTCTCTTCCTTTTCTTCTACCTCTTCCTCTTCAACCAAAATCTCTCCCTCAGAAGACTCTTCATCCACCTTAAACTCACCAGCTGGCGCTATAGAAAGCTCCTCAGCGCTAGGAGGCGATTCCACCAAAATGGGGACGGGCGGCGGTGGAGGTATAACCGGAAGAGGCTCCGCCTCAATCCTTTCAACTTCTTCCTTTTGCCTTTGAATTTCTTTTTGCTTTGCCTCTTCGATCTTTTTTTGAGCCTCAGCTTCTGCCCGAGCCTTTTCTTCGGCTTTAGCTTTTTCTTTTCTAGCAGCCTCTTCAGCCTTCGCTCTCTCTTCTCTAGCAAGCGCCTCAGCTCTAGCCTTCTCCGCTCTAGCCGCCTCTTCAGCTTTAGCCCTCTGCTCTTCCAGTTGACGCTGGCGCTGCATCTCTATACGAAGCTCTTCCTGCCTTCTCTCTTCTAAAAGATTTTCAACATCTGTTTTCAAATAAGCATCATAAGTTTTGCCCAACTGATTCTGAAAATCTTTTTGTTTTTTAGATATCTGGTCTAGTGTATTAACATAATCATATACATCACCACGAGAGCGCGCTTTTCCTAACTCATCCGAGAGTGCCTGTAATTGTTTTGTAGATACATCCAAAAGCCCCAACAACTGCCTTATAGCAAGTCTTTTTTCTGCCTCATATTTTCTATCTAATTTACGTACAAGGTACTCTTGCTTCTTTGACTCCCACCAGTCACGCAGCCCGGCCTGCTTTCCCAACCCTTCAAAGATCTGCTTGTCAAACTCCTCAGACACTTCTTTGGTACCAATTTCTCGCAATAAATCTTTCCTTAAAGACTTAACCTTGTCACCGCTTGACTGAATCAAATTTAAATTGTTATTTATTTTTGCGAGCAAAATAGCTACATCCATGTACCTATTGGCTTTAAAGGCACGCCTAGCTTTTTTTGCCAGCTCTTCTAAATCATTAACCCAATTATCAATATTATCATCAACTTCTCTTAGCTGAGTCATCAACTCTCGGTAAGCTGGAGAAAATCGCTCAGAAAAAGCCCGACCCCAACCGCTAGGAGTAAGCTTTTCTCTCCACCATGTACCCCTACGAGCTGCTATTATAAAAATATCTCGATTCATTATAAAACCTTTATATAGAAGTAATCAATAGTTATACTTCAATATACATAACAACTAATTGTTATGGCTTCTATAATTCAAAATAACATTTATTTAGAAAGCTGGAGGTGAGGGAAGCTCAGACTCTCCTCCAGCTCCAGGAAGACCTGCGGCATTTGCCTCCTCTTCCTCGCCAGCAACGGGCTCAGTGATTTCATCTGAAGAAGAAATAGTGCGTAACTCATTTAAGGGCATCTTTGAAAGAACAAGCTTCTCTCTAGCCAAAATTGCCTCTTGAATAGATTCATCCTTCATTTTTCTTTGCTCATCCTCCCAGTCCAATCCCAAAGACCGATAAAGGGTTTGAATTGAAACTCTTCGAGGTTCGCCTGTTAAATTTTGAAGAACATTTATGTAGTCACCCAAATCAAATAACGACATGTGGTTCCATTCTACCTTTGGAACAATCAATATCTTTTTGCCATCTTTGTATTCATAAAAGTCATTTATTTTAGAAATAGGCGCAAATATTTTACGTCGCAGCCATGAGCTTATCATATTCCTAAATTGCATGTATCGCTGCCTTAAGACATCTAAGGCAACGCCTCCATTTGCATACGTAACATCAGAGCCGCCATCCATCACAACAGAAGGAACCATCAGCCCTGTATAAATCTCTTTCAAAAGCTGCTGAACATCACCATTAATATCAATTATAGATCCTGATGCTCCAACTCTATCAATCTGAACGGCTTCATGAGTAAATATTTTAAAGTCTTTATCATACTGAGCTTGCTCAAACACCTGCCTCCAAGCCTCAAGGTCTGTTGGGCTGGGTTTATAAGAATCATTACCAACTTTAACCACAGTCAGTGGATTGATTAAATTCGCAGCTTGAGCAAACTTAGACTCCCTAAGTTGATCAAAAAGCATTAAAGTTCTGAATGAAGATACAATCAACCCCGTCCCTCGAACCTCATAAGGGCTAATCCTTCGAGCTATATGAGAACAATAAAAATTACTTAGAGGGATATTTTCACCACGTCGCACATGCTCAATAATACTACTATCAAGACGCTGACGCTGTTGAATGTCAGAAGGTCTATTGGAATTCACAATTCTTCTTAAATTCTCATCAGGCCTTAAACTTATGATAGGCTCGCCCGCAACAACGGAGTGTTTCACCACTATATAGTCAGGATTTTGAATGGTGAGCCGGCTCCACTTACCCATACCTTCATTTAATTCTGCATAAACAAAAGCCTCACCTAAAACCCAATACTCTTGAGCTATTTGAGTGCAAACATTTACAAGATTTAATTCATCATTCATTTCTTGAAAGAATCTTTGAACCTTTTCATTCTTACAAGTAATATTTAATTTAGAAATAGGATAAGTAGAGTGCAAAGAGATAGCATTCTGCACAATCGGATTCAAAGCAAAAAAAGCTCTACTCCAAGCATTTATAGTAGCACGATCTCTGGGCAGGTTGAGATTGCTAGTCAACCAAAGGGGGCTGTAAATTTCTGGTATTTGCCTTACAGTGCCACCAGAACCCCTCCAGCCGCCACCTCCAGAATTCGCAGCTCCATCATCGGCATTTTTACGAAACGCCCTCATATTTGAGATAACGTTCCCAGCATCAGTAGAAGCAAACTTATCAATCATATAACCCGAGCCGCCTTTATGCTCTCGAAAATGACCCGCCGAAACTTCCTCTTCCAAAACACCTCTTCGATATTGACTAACCGATTTAGCCATATGTGGCGATACTATTGAAGGAAGCTTGCGCTCATTTAAAAATTTTTCAGAATTTGTCTCAGCCATACTGCCCTTGAACTACCTATATATCTAACCGAAAATATTGACTCTAATTATAGAAACAAAACAAAATTTGAACCTCGACGCTAAACTGAATCAATCAATAAAAAATATATCATGAACGCCAAGACTATTAATTATAAGGTATATTATGGTAAATTGAAAATTAAAAAAGGGGCTTTAGATGTAGATAAATCTAAGGAAAAAATAAACCGCATATTAATTGTTTTTTAAACCCAAAAAAATATATGAAAAAAACTTATATACTAGACACTTCAATTATTATAAATGACCCAAATTGCTTAAATAGCCTCAAAGGAAATCAAATTGTTATACCAATAGATGTACTTAACGAGCTGGACAAACTTAAAACCTTTCAAGATCAAGTGGCAAAAAACGCCAGATTATTTATCCGTAAACTAGACGAATTAATAAAATTAAATCAAAGTAATAATTTAAAAATAGATGAAGATACATCATTAGAAATTGATACAGAAAAATACAATAACAAATTTGAAGATGAGGACATAATAGATAATAAGATTATATCTTGTGCATTTTATCAAAATTTAAAAAAAGAAAATGTAATATTACTTTCAAATGACATCAATTTAAGAGTTAGAGCTACCGCGTTTAAAATTAAATCAGAGGGATACAAGAAAAAAAGTAATAACGCGACTGATTTATATAAGGGACACAGAGTTATACAAGACGACGAGCTTGGTAAAATATTATGTGAAGAAAAATACTTAACCATTTCAGATTATGAAGATCTAGAATCACTTAACCCTAATGAATTTGTGAATTTCGAAACATCAAGCGGTAATGGCATTTGCATCGGAAGAAGAATAGAGGATGCGCTTTGTATGAGAAAGCCGTCAGTCCTATGGGGGCTAAAGTCCAAAAATAGAGAGCAGGCATACGCTACTGATTTGCTTATGGATCCATCAATTCCATTAGTTACACTTACGGGTAAAGCCGGAACTGGAAAGACAGTACTAACTGTAGCAGCTGGTCTCGATTCGGTCATAAATAAAAAAGCTTACAATCAATTGATTGTCTATAAGCCCATGGAACCTGTCGGCAGAGAGGTAGGATACCTGCCAGGCAATTTGGAAGAAAAATTAGACCCTTGGGCTGAAGCATTAAAAGACAGTTTAAACTTTTTAACATCCTCCGGCAATGGAAGCGGCAGAAAAAGCAGCTGGAAAGACAAGTTAAGCCAATACACCGATCAAATTACATTCGAAGCTCTTACATACATTAGAGGGCGAAGCATTACTAATGCTTACATAATTATTGATGAATGCCAAAACACAACAAAAGAGCAGATTAAGACTGTTTTAACAAGAGTTGGAATGAATTCAAAAATAGTACTACTAGGGGATATTGATCAAATAGACCACAGCTATCTTGACGCTGTTAATAACGGTTTGACTTACACCATAGAAGCGTTTAAAGATTCAAATTTATCGGGGCATGTGACGCTTGAAAGGGGTGAAAGAAGCGATTTGGCCACAGAAGCAGCATTAAGATTATAAAAAAAAGCCCAGAATAATCTGGGCTTTTTTTAGTGACTATATCAAAGACCTACGGCTGCTGGATCTCTTACGATTTCAGGTAAGTCTACGTCTGCCTTTAATGATTTTTCCAATTCAGTCACAACTTGATTTAAATCTTTAAAAGATTTCGATTGAGCGGGTTGAAAGCCCGAATTAGGGCCACTTAATCTTGCAACTTTTCTTAACCACTCTTGAACTTCCAGAGCCATTAGATAGTTATGAATATTCTTAGAAATATCATTATAAGTTTTGCTTATATATGAATACAGCTTTTCAGCAGCCTTTAAGGCATTCTGCGGTGTGGGATTCCTTTCAAAATCAGCCTTTGCATTTTGATAATCTGAATTTTGACTCTTCCAACTAGCAAATTCACGCTTCGCTTTCTTAAGCTTCTCTTCTTTGCTTAGCTCAACTCCCTCTGGCTTGGCTGCTTCTTCAAGCATTCTCGTTAATTTGCCAACCTGAGAATCAAGGGCAGCACCACTCGGCTTTTGATCTACTCTAACTACAACAGGCGCAATCTGATGACCAGAACCACCTTCAATGGCCTTTTGCAATTCTTTCACACTGCCTGTCAATTTTCTCAATTTTTCTAATTCATCTTCAGTATCATAAGCATCATCTGCCAAATCTTTATCCGGGACATCCAATTTCATCCCTGGATAATATATGCCAAACAATTTTACAAAATCGGAAATGGCTTTTTGCGTAGCAGGCCCCCACTTACCGTCTTCTACAATCATATCAAGATCACTATCTAAACCGCTAGCAAGGCGATCTTTTACTCTCTTTAGAGCATTAAATGCACGTTGAAAATCATAAACATCTCCAAAAGTATATTGTTGCGAAAAAGACCTTAACTCAAACTTTCTAGCAACCTTACTCAATCTGCTTGGAGCGCTTAAGGAGGCTTTATCTCGACGCCTGCCCTGCTTAAACTCAGCATTATAAATGCTAGCTAATTTTGAAATATCATTTACCAAACTCATTGCAATACCTTTGTTAAAAATAAAAGCTATAGAATTACAAATTTATACTTAATTATAACCATCTATCTCTTAACTGCCTCCATGCCTGGGACATAACCTACAACAACAGGCAATGAACTCTTACTTTTAGCATTTTCATTGATTAAATTAGGATTGTGAATTGAAAACGCATTTGTTATATCAAACTTATAAGCTAAATAGGCATTCAACATAGCCATAAATCCATCATTTGGAGTTGATCCTTTTACGTAACGAATGCCAGTATACCCAGCTCGATCAACTTTGGGCTTAATCTCCATAGAGCAACAATGCTGAACTAGCCACCCGACCTTTTCATAATCTCCAAATGGAAATCTTATCTTTCCTTGCTTCATTAAATCATAAAGCTCTGCAATGTAATAATCTCTCTCAAACATAATAGTACTTGGAAAGAAATCTGTCTTATATTTTATATGGCCATTTAGCCTAGATACAGCCTGGCTCCCTAAAAACTTCTCGCCAAACTCACGCTGCAACACTTCAGTAAGGTCATTGGCAAAGCCAATATCTCCCACCCCCAAAGTAACGCTATATTGCCGATAAATTTGCTCAACAATAGCCCTTTTACTTTCAAAATCATTTTTCTTTAACCTTGTTGCAAAGTCTATTGATAAAATATGAGGGCCATCTGCCACTAAAATGACTGCACAACTATATGATTGACCTTGTTGAGATCTTTTTCCGCCAGCTCCAGTATCAATATCAACCTTTTGACCCCAGTCGCAACCTAAATAAACTTTTTTATTCTCATTGTAGGATATACTGGCTCTAAATTTCCTTTCACGATCTGCGCAATGCTGATCTATTTGCTCTGGCGTAATCGGAGAGGCATCGCCTGAAAAAAACTCACCCAAAACCTCGTTTTGATAAGCCCTTTCCGTATTGATAGGATGATTTTCAGGCTTTTCAGACAGAATTTTTTCTTTTGTAAACTCTGGCATATATAATTGGTTTATATGATAACCAACAAATGAAGCATCTGGATTATCATTAAAAGCAATCCACTTACCTCGCTCTGCCGCCTGCCTTTTATCTTGCTCATGACCGCAGTGGGTGCATTTTACAATAAAACCATGCAGCCAAATTTTCTCCCAATCACTTCCAGGGCCATACAAAGGAAATGTTTCCTTGCAGCTCTCGCACCCCAAATGAAAATATTGTTGAGAAGAGGCGTTCCATATGTTCCAATACTCTGACCCTCTTTGTTTAGGCGTTCCAAAATAAACCTGGATACCCTCGCCAACCCTGCCATACTGAGCTTTTGCTAATGTCTTAGTTGCATTGCCTAATGCCTCGCCCTTCATGTCCTGAACTTCGTCAAAAAACAAAACATCAACAGTTCTACCGCGCAATCTGTCCCCATTTAATCCGGTTGACTCAATCCATATATGATTACCACCTGCAAACTGTTTGAATTGCAAAGAATCATTTGATGAAGTGGATGTATCTAACTTGGCTTGCAAGAATGTTTTATTTCCGAAGTTAGATTTAGAATTATTATAGTCTTTATAAGGCATTGCGCTAGCAATCATAGAATTTAACTTAACCTTAGTATAGGCATAAGCTAATTCTAATTGAGGAAAGCAATGCATAATTCGAATCGGAGGCCGATTCGATGCGCCAAAAGAGCCTGACGCAACAAAAAACAATTCAAGCGCAGCTGCCATTGTAGTTGCGCCAACCTGGCGTCCTTTAACAAGGACTACAGGTTTCGAATCTTTTTCTAAAGATTTTAAACCAATGTATCTATAGATATCAGCAAACGGCTTATAGCCATTACCATTTAGTCTAAAAGGGCGGCCATCTAATGTTAAATATTTTTCACAAAAAGCAACAGGATCAATTGCTAACAGATTTTCTTTAATCTGAGAAAACAGATCTTCCTTGCTGCCCTTTTTTATCTTAGAGGCGGCATCTCTTTTCATATTAATCTTTCTTACATTTTATTTGGCATAAACTGCTTTAAAAAGTCTGTATTATCTGCATCTGGATGCAAATCTAAACCAACACCTCTACCCAAATGATGATTAACTGATTGCTGACTTGTATTGCTGACAATGGATGAAATAATATCGCTTATTAGCTTTGCAGCGTCATCATTATTTACGTGCTCAGGACTGCACTCCCTTGCAAACATATCTAAAATTTCACATTGAACAGCGGGCACTGCAATGTGGCCGTTGTGAGTATTCACCAGATTTTTTACAAATGCAATAACTCGCTCTTTAATATTATCGTCATCGCTAAACACGCATGCCACAAACGCTTTTTTTGAATTATCAGCTTCTTTGTATCTTTGATTCGACTCAGAGTTCACTCTTTTTAAATACTCTGACAATCCCGTCCTGCGGTGCAAGTCCTCCACCGCCCCTTGTACGCTCGAAAAAACAGGACGACCGCTAACAATAGAAGATATTTGATCATAAATAGATTTATCAGAGGATGATCGCTGGCGAGCAACCTCTACCGCCGTAACAGCTGCCGGATCTGCAAGCTTATTTAGTCGATCAGCAAAATCATCTAACCAATCAACACGTTTACTAGACTCACGATCAATATAATGATTATTAGAGATTTTAAATATTTTACTCATAATAGATTAACCCGGATAGTTAGCCACAAAATCAAAATTATCAGTTGAAGCTGTATCAACCTCTTCTCGCCCTTTACCTCGGTCCCACCGCATGGCATAACCCATATCACTGAGCAGCTGCATGATGGAGGCCTGCTCCCGACCTGTTAGCTCATATTTATCGCACATATGATCAAACGTATCTTCAATGTCTTTACCAGAGCTAACCATTGAGTTTATACACGTCCGCGCCACATATGACTCAAACATGGGCACACAAACAACAAATGAAGCGGCCTTTGCCTTTTTAACCATACCATCAGCAGCTTCAGATTTTTTTCTCTTTTTACGGTGAGGGTATTTGTTATCGCGAATCTTGGTCAAATGCTCTTCAAGCCTTTTTATTCCATCTTGGATTTCATCACGCGCTAGCTCAACCGCATCAATGACAATATTATTATCTAAATCCATTCTTACTGCTTTGGATATTTCCGAATCAAGTTTTTCAAGATAAGCAATTGCCCTCTCACAGCCAGAGGTCTCTTTACCCGTATGACTGGGTATTGAGCTTAATTTATCCCTTAACCAATCTAAAAAGTTGATTACCGTCCATTTCCAAGGGTCATCCTCAACCTCAACTTCCTCATCTTCAACGATGAGGCTGCCTGGTTCGTACTCTCCATCACTTCCAGGAATAGAGCCTAACATTTCAGATAAATTACCTCGCACGTCCTCTTCCTCTACCTCCAAATCACCGTTATCATGAACATAAAATGACTCATTAGAATCGGGAGAATCCACGTACATCAAATCCTGAGCTATTAAACTTTTGAATTTATTATTTTTTGAAGATTTACTAATAGACATAAAATAACCCTGACAATAAGAACTATATTCGATTATATTACTTTTTATGCAATGATTTTTACTTGCAATAACGCGATACTATCTAATCGGAGCCGTCTTTTTTTATTTTATTTACATCTTCCTCTGATATTTTCGTTAACTCATCACGATCATCTGATCCTTCTAAACCAAACAATCCATAATATCTATGCCTGCTCTTACCGCTATCCGAATAATAACCCAACGGATAACTAAAAAGACCATCAACCCCTATGCCAGAGAAAAACCTCGGATAATAAGCCGAACCCCTTAATGAGCCCTTTTCATGCACTCCGGCGGCAACAGAGCCCCAATTGCACTCAACAATATCTTTATTTGACTCTATCAAATTGCCAGCAAATTTACATATTTCATTTGGACTGTTATAGATAAGCAAATGAACATTTGCCGAGGCAATCATATCTTTCTCCCAATCAGACACATCTTTTCCTAAGATAGCAAGAGGCGCCATTTTATCGACAAGTCTTCCCGCCGTTTTACATGCATGAGAAATGGGCAAACCAAAAGGACAGGGATTATCATTGTCATCCCTAAGCACGGCCAGCCTAACTATAGTTTTATCTTTGGGCATTTTAACTCGTCAAATTTGCGGCATTTTATCTACATCATCACTAACGATATAATAGATAAAACTTAAAGCTTTTTTTCGCTTCTTCCGCTTTTTTCTGTTTTTTTTCGCTTTTTTCTTTTTTCGCTAAGAAAGTCAGCTACACTTTTATATTTATCCATTGGCCCTGAATACAAGCCTGGTCCGGGAGTGGCTCCTGTAGGATCTTCGTGTTGAGTGTAGTCATAGTTTCTAAAAAAAACTTCAGGCCTAACGTCTAAATCAACACGCTCATTTCCCTTTTTTGCCCGCTTCATTGTTTCCTTGCCAAGTTCTGAGCCATACCCTTATAAAGACTTGGAAGGGCCGGTATATAGTCCCAAAGATTCATTTCATTAATCAAATGAATGACTTTTTCTTTGTCATATTTTATTGATTTGTTGAGAACCTTTACAAGGTATCTAACCTTAACTCCATCAGCTATTCGTTCTGGATTAGCTCTAACCCAATCAATAATCCTATCATCAACATCAAAATCTAATTTTGCTGCAATATAAATAACTCTAACAATTCTTTTATGCTGACTTCCTAATGTGATTTCTGGAGTAAGATTTGTTCTCACAATACGATCTTCTATATCTCTTAATCCTCGTCCAAGCGGATCTAGTATATTTTTAAGATCCATAGTCATCAAAAGAGAATTAACAGTAAAATCTCTACTATACAGCTCACGAAGCATGTCTGTAGGATTTTTTATATTTAACTGCATTAAATAATAATTTATACCAGGCACTTTAAAGTTACTGGAAAAGTCTAACTTCAAATTGGCTAACTTCATCTGCGAATGACCATCAGGCATTACCTTGTAACTGCTCACAAAAGGCCAATAACGTTCATTTATTAATTCTGACAGTCGAATGACATCTTTATCACCCGTTGTAATATCAACATCGGTGAAATCATTAAATCTTTTCAACACTCTATCACGCGGAAGGCCTCCACAAACGTAAGGAGCTGATAAGCCGTTTTCAGAGGCTATATCTTCAATAGATTTCAACAACGAGCTAATTTTCATACAAATTACCTCGTTGATTTTAATTGCTGTGGCACCGGAGCTACAGTTACCGGCTCCTCTATTTCCTGAAGATCTGCCTCAGGGCTTTTTGGCAATGAATCTTGCGACTTTTCTTGATTATCTTGCCTTTTCTTTTGCTCAGCTCTTTCCAAGTTAGCCTGGACCGCCGCAGGATCGACTTTATCTGCCTCAGAGTCCTCTACGTCAATCTCCAAATCAATAACATCTTCCTGAGGCACCTCTATCGACCCTCTAAGCCTGGACAAAATGCCTTCAATACGACTCAAGCCATATTGATTTGACTCTAAAGAAGATCTAGTCGCCTCTGACAAAGCTGGAAAAAATGACGCAATGCCAAGCTTATCCATCATCAAATCAACAAGTGACAATTGCCTTGATATCTCTCTATTTTTATACAAATTAGACAAAGCCTCTAATTTGGCAATAACATCCTCGATGGTTACATTCTCTAAATCAAAATCTTTATCGCCCCCATTAGACTGCTCACTAACTTCAACAACTTCGTCAGCAGCAACATCCGCAGGTTCTTCTAAATCATCCTCGGAAACCTCAACAGCCTCAACGGGAGCAGGAGTAGGGGTAGGAGTAGGAGCAGGAGTAGGAGCAGGAGTAGGAGCAGGAGTAGGGGTTGGTAGAACGGCCTCCTGACCCTCTACAACAATTATATCAGAACCATCAAAATTACGCTCTTCCTCATTTTCTTGTTTAGACGCAAACTTAACAAAGTTATCCAAAACATTATCATCTGAGCTTCTAAAGAAATCAGACTCTGCAAGAAATTTAAAAAATATACTCTCTTTAACAAGACCATCTCTTTTAAAACAATTGGCCTGTTTAATAATTAAATCATCAAACAAACTAGCATTTTTATTCTTACCGCAAGTAGTGAAATAAGTACTTAAACTATTAATACCATCAAGAAGTTTCTTTGTGCAATCTTCTCCAAGATAATTTGTCGCCGGGCCTTCTTGAAGTAATTTTCTAATAGAATTAAATCTACTTATAACTTTCTTTCTAAGCTCTGCTGTTTTTTGAGCCTCTGTTTGCGCTTGAGTTTCAACTTTAACATCAAGCTCTGCCTCCAGCCTTTCTTCAGGTTTGAAAGAATTCAAATTAGAATTATCAACTCTTTGCGGACGTTGGGGGCCTAAATGCTGAAGTGGAATGCCGGCAGTGCCATCCCCAACCATTAAATAATCATAATTATTTGCAGTTTTATATTTCAATTGAGCACCTTCGTCATAAAAAGACATCCAATACTTAAAATCTTTGATTTCCATATCATCCCAATGAGCTGTTACTTTTTTAAATGAATCATTAAAAGAATGCCCTTGCTGTAATAGCATTCTCAGTCCTTGCATAGAAGAGACCCATTTTTGTAAATTATAAGGACTTGCGATATAGCCCCCAAAGCCCCCTTGAGGATATGCTGTTTTTTTAATAGGTATGTTTAATTCGTTCAAACTATTAGCCACAGCTTTATGAAATTTAGAAATAGTATTAATTGGATACTTATCTCTATTTTTGTAAACTAAACTTGATATCTTTGCTCTCCGCGCTGGAGAAAACTCTACCCCTGACAAGTCTCGTGCAATTACAGGGGCATGAAGCAATGAATACATAAATATTTTATGATCATTTGGACACGTAACTCCAATAGAAGTCATTGCTTTTGATTGTCTTATCATCACATCTTTCAACTTCTCAGGCAAATCATCAATTCGATTCCGAATAAGCTCTTTAAAATAAGAGTTCACATCGTCCAAATTAAAAGATTTTTTGTTAGTAGCTTTCATTTTCATTTAAAATTAAAAAATAATGCTTTTTAAATAATTATAAACATCTACACTATTAAGTATATCAATATATGACTAGGGGCAACTATCAGTCAATGTTGGTAATTTTTTCATTCAGCTTCGTTGCCTCTGCCAATCTTCTATCAACTGTAAGTTTTTCTTCCTGCGGTGGTTTTAACTTGGCTAATCGCTCTGTTAAAAGCTCAACAAACAAAAAAGAAACTTCTGGATCAAAGTGAGTTAATGTTTCTCTTATAACATCTTGAAAGATAGCCGTGTGCTCTTCAACCGCCTGTATTGTGACGTTATGTTGTATGATTTGATCTGGAGATTGATTTATAATTTTGTCATATTTATCAACTGCATTGAACAACTGATCAAACCATCTTATTAGAACCGTATCGCCCTTAAAATCTTCAGGATCTTCTTGGATCTTATCAAATACCTGCTCCGCACGATCTCTAATGAGCGTAATAGTTGACACTAACATTTCGCGAATATCAAGCTCTTTATCAGCGATCTGATTAAGCCTCTCTCTATAAGTTTTATTATTTAAAAGAGACTTTGATACTTTTTTATTTAACGTTGCGCCATTTTTAGTATCACTTAAATCAACAGCAAAGCGATTATAAGTATCAAGATATTTGCTATTTACAAAATCTTTTAATATTTTAATAGATAAAATTAAATGTTTTTGCTCTTTGTCTGGATATTTTAATTTTAACCACTTATTAATTTCTTTAGGAGACGCGCCAGAGACTAACTTTGATATTATCTCCTCACCATTAGGGTGGTCTGTTATTGATGAAAAATCAGACATACATCAAAACAATTTCAAATTTTAAATTCTTTCTTACTTGCTTATGAAAAGTATAATTACTTCTCAAGCTTAGAATCTAACGAGGCATTTGATGAAAGTCTTTGATTACGATCTGTAAAAGACATTCCCTCTAGCCTACGATCATACAATGCACGGGTTTGCTCAGCAACGTCACTACCAGGAACCTTGTTACCCTTAAGTGTAGTAAATCCACTGCTATAGTTATAGATCTTATGATCCATACTACACTGAAAAACAGTATCCGCAATACGCGCCATCTGAGCGCCAGGATGATCTGGACATGTTCTCGTAGAAAGAGCAGTCTCAAGAGGTCGATAAGTTTTAAACCTATTTTCTATCAATTCGGCTGTATTCTTGACATCTAGAGCTTTGTCAGACTCTTCTCTAGCTCTTGTATAAGCTTCATCTCGCTGTTCGCTGCGAAGTTTAGCTCGAAGCCTGTCTATCTCTTTATCCTGAGCTTCTTTAAACTTTAAGCGTTCTTCCGCTGCATTCAGCTTCATTAGAAGCTGATCGATGACAGACGCCTGTCTAACTAAAACAGGATCATCACTTTTATCAAACTTATTCGCTACAGCTACAATCGCCTCTAAATCCTCATCATACAAATCATCTATTGACTTTTCAGCCATGACCTCTATACCATCAGCAGCCTTATTTAATATAGAATCAACAGTCACCAAAACTGAGGCTACATGATTAAGCAGATCTTCATTGCCTGTTTCTTCTGCTGCTATTATAATTGGATTCTCAGACAAATCAGTACTGATTTTTTCTGAAAAAATTCTAAGCAGATCAGCTACTTTAACAACTTTTTCATGACTCATAATTACCCCATGTAAATTCTGGAATGTAAGAAAGACCCGCCTTCAGCAGTTTCGCTCATTTTCTTTCTATAAAGCGGGTGGCAATCGCCGTTTTTGTCTTGATAAACCTTATGAACTGGAAGATTTGTGTGACTGCAAATAAGGTGCTTGCTGTGCTTATGCTTGAAGGTTGCAGCACATTTCGTTACAGGAACATCGTTTGATGACTTACCACCAAGACCATCTCTATACGCTTTAAACGCTGTATCAAAGGCAGCCTTGTCGCCAGAGTGCCTTAGAACATTAAGCGCATCTTCTGCCTTTAAATAATCATTATCTAACATCGCCACACGAACCTGATCGATTAAATCACTCGGCTTTAGCTTGTAAAGCGGAGAGGCTTTTGCCAACTCTCTCGTATCATTCACGCCCTGAGCCAACAAAGTTGAAATACCCTCTTCAGAGAAATCTAATATATTTCCATTTGCCAAAACAACAGTGGGCTCAACAACCTCACCGTTCTTGACTTTAACAGGAACCTTAAAACCAGTAGAACTATCAATTGAAACTGAGTAAAAAATGGTATCTGAATTGTTATCAGAAACTGAAACCTGACAATTTCTGTGGCCAAACTTACCCATCAAAAATCTTATTATGTTACGCCCTCTATCAACAGCTTTTTTACCTAACAAAAACTCTGCTGCACCAGCGTGTGAAGAAAGCCTTGCAGCAATTTCCTTCACCTCTTCAGGTTGCTCAATTTCAATATCTTTAACCGAAGCAGTCAATTTATCAACTTCTTGATAAAGAATACCATTAACTGTATGATTTGAAGGAGTTTCCTTGGCCGCCTCTGCCATCATGACAATTCGCTCAACTTCACTCATGGGCTCTGGAGTTCCGTTTTTAGCCTCAGCAATAACTCCGAGAAGCTTTTGAACATCAACCTTATAAGATTTACCCGCTGTAGACAGCAGATGTTCTTTAAGATCATCTTTGCTAATTGAAACAAAGCCCGCCTTGCTTAAGAACATAGTGGGAATCAAAGCCCTATCATCCACGACCTCAACTGGAATTAATGCATAACTCTGACCTCGCGGCGTGTCATAAGTTGCCTGACAAATCAATACATCGCTCTGGCCGGCTACAACATCAATCTTTTTTGGATGAATTCCAGTCTTGTTAAGCTCATGCAAGCAAGTTTTTTGCGCTCGCTTTGCCACTACTGCTGAATATCGCTTTAGAGGGGTGTCAGTATCGAAGGCAGACTGAAGTGCGTTAGACAAAAGAGGATCTGCCAGCTTTTCAAAACTTTCACTAACAAAATCCTTCCCCTCATTGGGATCTCTTTTCATTTTATTCAGAGCAGTTTTCTTCGGAAGAGCTAGCTCCTCAACAAAATGTTCCGCAAACTTATTGTTAGATCTATATAATTTATTATATACATCCTTTAGCTCAGCGCGAGTGATAAATAAAGCATCCCCCTCAGCTCTGCGTTTCAAAAAATTTGAAATACCCACAACGGTTTGATCCATAGGGAATTGCTGAGCCAACCTGTTAGCCTTTACAGCTAACATATCAACGGAAAACTTCTCATTATCGTAAATTGCCTTAGCGGCTTTTGTAACAATATCGTTTAATTTATAGAGACTCATTATGCGTCTCTCCTTTTTTCAGCTACTTTTGTAAAATATTTCGAATTAAGCTCTTCATGAGTTGCAAATAAATCTTTCAACTGAGACTCAGGGAGCCCTGCTAATAAACTTACGGTCAAACCTTCACTTGAAGCTAGTTTTTCTGGCAAAAACCCACACACTGACTTGGCCTCTTCATTAGGAAGGCCAAGTGATGATAAAGAAATACGAGTCACGGGCGTATCATTATAAAAAATATTTATAAATTTACCGGACTTATCTGAAACAGCATTCCAATTAGAGCTTGATTTAATTTGCTCACCCTGTTCATTGTCATACATAGCAACAATATAGTCACCATCATTTGACTTATGGATCTGCCAAAGCCCATCAATACTGTCACTCTTATCTACAAACCGAACGACATCAAAGGCCACTTTCTTTATACGGTGGCTAACATCTTCTAATTTATAAGCTTTCTTACGATTAAGCTTATCTTGAAGTTCACTATAATCAACAGACAAATATCTCATCACATACTCCAAAATATCTAAGGAATGCTCTTTCCTTTATATATTACATAATTACCCGATTTTATGCCTATAAAAATAGCGAAACAAAAAGCCGAAATATTCATATAATTTCAAGAAAATGAACAACCATCCATTTTTCTCAATAGAGATATTACAGGGTCTATTTTATTTTCAACAATAAAATCAAGAGGCGAGCAATAATATAAATCTGGGCTAGGACACATAAGCCAACTTAACATTTCTGTAGGGCTTTTAAATATTTTATTTAAAAAAGATAAGCAAATAGAAAATTTTTCAATATCTAACTTCATTTATTTTATAGCTAAAACCCTCTGAATAAATAATGGAGCATAATAATTATTTTTATTTAATAAGACATTTCTTCATGTAGCTCTGCTATTCTTTTTAAGATCTCATTAACTTCAGGATCTTGAGCCGCTATCCTTTTAAGCTTCTTTTTTGCGCCGCCATAAATCCTTTTGCCGTGCTTGTAATCGCAATTACCATTTATAGCTTTTGTGATTGAGCTTTGGTTTACATTTAATTTTTTTGCAATCTCAGTTTGAGTATACCCATCAGCGTACAGCCTAATAACCTGCCTTTGTCTATCAGTTAAATGAGTATCAATAATTCTCCAAAATGCTGCCTTCAGCTTATCTTGCAAATCATACAACTCTTCGTTGTAATGTGAATAATTTAAGAAGCCAGTCATGCCTTGAGCTTCAGAGAATTCTTTAAGCATATCTGGAGAGCACGGTGACTCTACTAAAACATATTGATAGCTATCGCTTCTATTTTTCTTTAAATCTCTTCCCATAACAATATTTAATTAATATCTAACCAATGAACTATATATCGAATATATTATAGGTTTTACTATTCTTAAGATACTGATCGACATCTTTATGTTCAGAAGGCAGCTTAATCTTCTCAATATTAATTTCTTTTGAGTAATTTCTTATTATACTTTGTTCTCCTTTTAATCCAGAATCATCATTATCTAACAATAGATAAATTTTATTGGTATACTTTTTTAGTAAAAAAAGCTGATAAAAAGAAAGAGATGAACCACCTAACGCTACCACATTATTAAAACCATTCGCATGACAATTTATACAATCGATCTGACCTTCAACTAAAATAGCACTTTGATTCTTCAAAATAGCTTTTTTTGCCTGATAAAGGCCAAAAAGGTGCAGCGACTTATTATAATAAGTATTTTTATATTTAGGTATTCCCCTTGACTTTCTCTCTTCATCCGAAAGGATCGAACGACCAATAAGACCAACTATATTTCCATACTCATCCTTAAAAGGAAAAACCAAATTATGGTAACTTAGATGACCTATATCCAAAAGTTGAACACATCCTTTTTCCGGTCTATATTTTCTATATATTAAAGATAACTCTAATAATATATCTTTATCTACAAATTTAACTATGCTATCCAGACGCTCATTTGAAGGAAAATAACCAACCCCAAACTTATTAATGCTAAATGAAGACAGCCTCTTCTCTATGTAGTTAGAGAACTCTTTAGCTTCTGGGAGATTTCTAAGAAGAAACTTACAGGCTCCTACTATTTCAGCAAAGTTCTGCGACTTCAATCTTGCATTATCAGATAATAACTTTAAGTTCATTTGCTTTCTTTGTAAAATGAAGCAAATGCCTGAATGTATGATTTGGATAAATTTTTAAATTCAGTATTACAAAATGAACATTTCAATTTATCATCGTCAATAATTGGACGAGCTGCTTTATTGCATGACGTGCATTCCACCGCAAAGGACTCTTGGTGTCCTGTATTTCTTTTTATTTGACCCAATGTTTTCATTTGCACTTTAGCAAAGCGTGTAATGCTATTGATGGAATTACCGCATTCAGTGCAAAACACTTTGTCAGACTCAACGTCTAACAAAGGCTCTTGATCTTTTCGACACCCTTTATTATCACAAAAAACATGAAAGCCCATTTAATCCTCTTTTTCTAAAAAACTTACTAAATCAATAACGTTATCAGGATAAATTACATTAATTATAAAAATGTGATCGCCTTTTTTTTTCAAGCCATATCCAGACAACTTTACTTCATCTCTGTGTCTCGTATTCTCTCGAATTTTCAAAGACATATCGCCATAGATCGTGTTGACTTGAACAACTGTCCCCCTTAAAGCGTCCAAAAGACTTATATCGATGCTAGAAACAACATCATTACCTTTTAGGGTAATATTTTTTTCTGACTCTACGTTCACTTTAACAAACAGATCTTTATAATGATTAACTCCTCCTCTAGAAATAAAATCACCAGCATTTGCCAATCGAACTATTTGCTCATTTATTATTCCAGCAGGAATGGCAATGTCTAATTCAGATTTCACCTTCCTTGTACCGCTAAAATCACAATAACTACATTTAATTATTTTTTTACCCGTACCACGGCAAGTGTTACAAGCAAATTCAACAGCATTGCAATTAAAAATATTAATTGAACCAGAGCCATTGCAAATATTACAAATACCTGCTTCTTTTTTTACAATACCTCCAACGCCATCACATTTAAGACAGTGTATTTTTTTATCAATACTTATTTTCTTAACACAACCAAGAACCGACTCTCTAAATGAAATACTTAACTCTACATCAAATTTAACTTCATTAGATGTACTTTTAGAAAAATTAACTGACCAATTTTTCTTTGTTTTTCTTTTTCTTGATTTTTTATTAACAAAATCAAACGCGGGGGGATGCTCAAGACTCTTCTTTATAACTTCATATGCTTGAGACATTTTTTTATAAAGAGCCTCGGCGTCAGGATCTTTGTTTACGTCAGGGTGACTCTTTGCCGCTAATGTTCTAAATGCTTTATTAACGTCGTCTCTAGAGCAATTAATTGTTAGCCCTAAAATTTTATAAGCATCTGCAAGAATCATTGATAAAGAAATATATTAATAATTATTCATTTTTTCTTTCATTATTAATATAACAAAGGGCGCAGGCAATACTGTCAGCCACATCAAAGTTCTCCTTACGGGGATTTCCCTTTTTGTTAAAGACATATGGAAAATCAACATTTAATATTGAAGCTACTACCTCTGGTATTTCTTCCTTTTTTGGCATTTTTTTTTCTTTTTTTATAGAATGCCTTATTTTTGTTACATTAAATAAAACTGGCTCTTCACCAGTTTTTTCATAAACGGCAAGTCCAACAGTTCGATTAAGTACGGCTAATGAGCTTATTGTCCTTGCAGTGCTGTTGCCTGCCATAAATAATACAATATCTTCTAAGGCAATAAAATCAGGCTTTAGCTCATCTATTTTTTTAGATATAAACTCACGCACAAAATAAAGCCTCTCAAAGATTCCGCCTTTCTTTGGAGGCTTGTAATATTCACAATGCTCTAATTGAATATCTGAATCATTATAACGAAGCAGAGACAAGCCAATTGTAGTAGTACTCGCATCAATGCCTAACACACGCTTGAAACTAAGATCTTCTTTATCTTCCATCAAGAGCTATATATCAAGCAAAAAAAAACCCACACAATTGTGTGGGTTTTTTTTTGCCTTATTAATATTTACTACATTGAATCTGTAGCATCAGGAAAAATAACATCATCATCACCAAAAGTAGGCATTGGTGCGGTATTCGAGCTAGTAGACTGATCAAAATTAGGAGCCACAACCTGATTTCGAACGTTATTCTTCTTCCTTATTGAATCTAATCTTTGCTTAACTTGCTCTGACGTAGGAGGAGAGCAGCGTCTAAGCAAATCATCAAGATCTGCATCATTCTTTAACTCTAAATCTGCTGGCGACAGAGCGCGATGTGGCAGAGCCACTACCATATAGTAACCTGAAGGTCCGGCTTCTTTATTTACCTTTATATCTATATCATAACGACCAGGATCGCCCCAGTTTTCATCACGTGAAAGCTCTTGAATGCCTCTAAAAACCGAAACGCTCATATCAAGGATTTTATAACTTTGAGTTTTACGATCAATGATTCCTACGAGCCATCGACGCTTAGCCCGATCACCCAATTCGCAGACCGCACAGGCCCCATTAAAGGAGCTACACATTATACGATCTCCAAAACCCTTCTGACCCTCTTCCTTATACTGATGCACCAAGTATTGGTGAGGTCGAGTAATAATACGCACAGGATTACTGCCGCTGTTCAATCTCATATACAAATCACGAGATAAAGTTTTATTAAACTTAGGATTAACCTCAACATCATCCCAAGTTGTAAGACCGAAACTAGACTTTGACATATTCTCTTTCCTTCTGCTTAATTAGACGTTCGCCTTATAAGTTATATTTTTTATACTAACAATTTTGTGCCATGGAAAAAGTATATTTACCATAGCAATTTTTCTTTCATTTGCATGTTTTATTGCATCATCATAAGATTGAATATTGCTAGCTTTTTGCTCTTCAACTTCAAATCCCTTAAATTCAACAAAATTAGCACCTTTATCTACCCTCGTAGTCAAAAAGACTCGATAACAAGATTTAACAGGATCATTAATCGTAACCGAATAAAGAGATTTATTCGTAGACGAACCCGGCATTCTATTTACTTTATCACTCATTATACAATCTTACCTTTTATTCCCAATCACCAGAACTACCTGATCCCTCGCCAGCCTTCAGAGACTCCAATAATGGGCTTTTTTTATGAATCATGATTCCGCCAGCTGTAATATCTAAATCCAACTCTGCAATAGAATCCTCTCCATCAAAAAGATGATTCTTCCTGACCCTCGCACGAGTTACAATTCCAATTTTTCTCTTTATTTTATTCTTTACTCTAAATAAATCAGACTTTCTTGTCAATTGCACAATAATACTGGAAAAGTATTCGACCTTTTGACCGCCTGATTCTTTTTGACCAGGAGCGCCGATATTGGCATACGTCTGATTTATTAGAAGAACGGCAATCTTTTCTTCATTTGAAACTTTATCTTTAAATTTTTCCATCAAATGAATAAATGATCTAAGAACTTGACCATTTTCCTTAGATGCCTCTGCCATTTGCCTTGAAGAACGTAAGTTCCTGTCGCCCTCGCTTTTAGCCAAAGTCCCTCCAACAGAGTCCCAAACGACTAAAACTTTTCTATCAGGATACTGACTTAATGTTGAGTCAATCAAATAATTGACCATATCAGCTCCCTCTGCAATCAACTTTGAGCTAACAATTAGCAGTTTCTTAGAATCACCACCAAAATAATTATCAAATCTATTTGCGCTAAATTTACTTTCTGAATCCCACAGAATTACAACAACTCCCTGATCCTGAGCCTGCTTCATAAAAGCCATAGCATGAGTGCTCTTACCGGAGTCCGGTCTACCTGCAATTTGCACTATACGACCAAAAGGTATACCTTTAATTCCAACCAACATTTCCCAAGGAGACTCCTTCCAACAAACAAAATGTCTATCTTCAGTAGGTCGAAAGATATCAGAGCCCGTTGATATCTGAGCCCCAAGGCCCTTCTCATTGCGAGAAAAATTAGCCCTAGCTTTATTAATAATATTATCTAAATCAATCTCAACTGGAGAATTGCTCTGCTTAGCCATAATTACCTATTTACTTCGCCAAATTTCTAAAAAATATATGAGCTTCTTTGAAGATATTGAAGACGTAATTCCACTTTTTTGAATTTTTCTCACACTTCAATATTTTATTCTTGGCGCTAGTTACGGAGCTATCTATTATAACCTTTTGCTTTAAGGCAACTTCCGTTATTCTAGTTTCCGCCTCGCTCCTAATCCTAAGAGCCACTTCAGATTCAACCAACTCTACATCATACTTTGCCTGCTTAACCCTACATTCAGCATCAGAAAGCAAATCTGATATCTCAATTTGGGCTGACAAAGCTAATGAAGCAACTCGCTCTGCCTTCGAAACATCAAAGGAGCCCGAGTAAACTTTTGACATATAATAGTTGAGCGCATCCGTAAAAACCTCAACCTTTTTCGCTCTAGTACAATTACTGAAATCAAATAAAAATTTATCAAAATCAAAAACAGGCTCAGTCACACTAGTAGAAGCGCTTTGCGACGCCGTTACGGATGTCGGCGTATGACCTTCATTATAATTTGACTGAACTACTTCATCCCAAGATGCTGACATAAAAGGTTCCCTTAATCACTAAGATTGATTACTTTTCTTAAGTAACTTCATCTCATCGATTATTTTTTTAGCCTCATTTATTGTCAGCTTTGCATCTTTAATTAAATCATCAACATGGCTACACGCGGCACCCAAGTGCTGGTGAACCATAACATTAACAAGAAACATATAAATTTCCATACTGGTATATTTTCCAGTCGGAGGTCTTAAAAATATAATTATACCCTTTTCATTTGTTTCAAATAGACCTTTAAACAAATCCTTTCCAGAGAAATTATTTCTATCATAGGACTTGCAAATTTCATTATATAATGCAAACTCAGAGTCAGTTAAATCAATTTTCTTGTTATCAATTATTCTGAGCATCTGTCAGCTGCCCCTTCTAAAGGTACCCTTTCCAGATCCAAAGTCAGCTGTACCGCCACTAGCTATTGCATCTTGTTTTTTCAGTCTATCAATTCTAGAGCGACGTAACGCCTCGCTGGCGCTCGCATCTCCCCCAGAAAGCCCTGACACAGACTCCACCATAGCTTTAACCTCATTTGAAGACAAAGGCTCAAGTTCTTTATCGTGCGACACAAGAGAATTGTTCGCAAGAAGCTTTTTTGCTAAAACTATATCTTTGGGCTCGGCATTTAATTGAATTTCATTTAAATCATCCAATTCAACATCGCTGCCTTCACCGCCATAAAGCGACGAGTCTTGATCAGAAAGCTTACTTAGCATAGCTTTTAATTTGTTATGATTATCCATTGCATGGGGCGCATTTGTTCGCTTTAAAAACTTTTGAACAGGATTGTCTGCCACTTTTAATTCAGAGCCTTTAACTAAACTTTCTTTTCTATAAAATAGAGTGGGCTCCGCACTGCCAATTTTCTTTAAAGAGTAATTAGAAAGAAGCCAACCTGCAAGTCCTTCAGGATCATTCGGCATTCTTTCCATTGCAGACGACAACTCTTCAAGCAGCTCTTTAGTGCTTTCCGACATAATCTCCCCACCGCAAGCAGGGCATTCATTTTTAGCAATAACAGTCACCCACGCAGGGGGTATCTCCACTCTACAATTTTCACAAAACATATAACACCCTTAATTTGTTAATTATAACTTTATTTATATTGTATGATCAAAAAAAATCGACAATTAAATCATATTAAGTCTACACAATTAACGTCTACGTTACCTTCTTCTATTAGCTCGCTCTCAATTTCCTCTAGCACCTTATCAGGGTCTATCTTAGCTACCTTGACTCTTGGCTTTCTTTTGGTTCGAGTTTTTAAGGATACTTTCCTAGACTCTCTGTCTTTAGGCATAGGGGGGATTGGCGCGCATGTTAATATGTCATCTAAGACAATTGACATGCTTCCTTCGTACCAATTTATAGATCCAGAACAATGCATTGCCACCCCAGCCTCTAACTTAGACCTTCGTCCCAAGAAATCCCTAACTCTTTTCTTAACAGCAACTAATGTTTGGGGGAAAATAGTAACACTAATAATATTATTATAAGGATCTTCAAGTGTCATTTTAGCCATCAACTCGCCGTATAACTTACTTGTCTCCTTCTTTATTTTAAACTCAAAAATACTTCGAACTACGCCTTGAATAACGCCGTCAGATTCATCCAAGTAAAACTTATCTCTTGAATTACCACTATCACCCACAGAGTACTTTTTCTCTAACAAAGAAAAGTTTGAGGCATAACGATTAAAGAAACCAGGATACTGATCAAGTATTCCGCCAGACAAAGCCTCACCTATGTAATAATTTTCCATCGCACATTTTTCTGCAATGGTCCAGTCACCCACAACTTCATCCTCAGGCCAAGGATAAGGAAATGTCTCATCAGGGCCATGCCTCTTTTTCCAAACCTGAATTTTCTTTTTATAGTCTGAAGAATATAAGTAAGCTTTCTTTCTGGATATCCCAAATCGATCCAAACAACCACATGCAGCAAGACCCTGCACACTTCCAAGGTTAACTTTTCTCCCATCAACCTTTCGCATCATATCTTCAAAGCTACAAAAAGGTCTTTTAGATAAAATTTCAGGTATAGCCTGCTTTCCCATATTTTTCAAAGCATCTAAGCCCGTAAGAAGCGTATTACGATCAATGATTTTATAACTAACATCTGAATCATTAACATCAGGCGGAAGAATTGTTACATCTAAACTTCTTATCTCTTTCTTTATTTTTGAAATATTATCTTTGGCAATTTTAGCGTTAGAGTTAACTTCATGCATAAGGTTTGCTGTCAAAAACTCTAACGGAAAATGAGCTTTAAGATATGCAGTCTGATATCCTAAAAAGCCATAGAAGACCGCATGCGACTTGTTGAAAGCGTAGCCTTGAAATTTATCTACAATTTCATCCCATATACGAGTAGCAAGAGCCCTATCTAAACCTTTGTTATTCACACTGCCATTGATAAAGTCTTCTCGCCAATCCGCTACTCGCTTTGGATTTTTGCCCTTTTCCTTAGTCAATTTTCTCAAACGATCAGCCTCGTGCATATTCCAACCGGCCACATCTTGAGCTAAATACATTAAGCACTCTTCATAAACGGCAAACCCATAAGTACTTTCAAAAGCTCTCTTTAAAGAAGGATGGAGCAGATCAACTTTTTTACCAGTATTCCTAAAATCAATAAATGGCTTTCTAATATCACGAGCATTGGGCCTTGCCAGCGCGTTAATAAGCGCTAAATCGGAAATGCATTTTGGCTTTAATCTTTTACATAAGTCAATAGTTCCAGAACTCGTTCCAAGCTGAAAAACACAAAAGGTATTACCGCTTGATATCAAATCATATGTCTTTTGATCATTAGCATCATAATCCAAATGACCGGTAGGAACCTCTGCCCCTGAAACCTTAATCAACTCCAAGGTCTTATCTATAATATCTAAGGTCGATACTCCAAGGACATCCATTTTTACGAGACCATTTGCCTCCGCACGAGTCTTTTCGTACTCTATTGCAACATTGCCCTCTTTGTCTCTTCTTATAGGTACAAATTCAACCAAAGGCCTCTTTCCAATAACAATACCTCCGGCATGAGTGCTCCAAGTTTTTATCTTTTTATCTAAAAAGCTTGAAAATCTCTTAAGTTCTGAATAGTTTGGAGAATTAGCATACTCCATAAATAAAGGCGCTTCTTTTAAAGCGCTTTCTATTGTCTTAATATCAGGAGGAATTGAGTCAGCTATGTTTGTGCCAATCTCTACTGCCTTTTTTGGGTTACCACCATATTCAAAGGCCCTTGAGATATCACGCGCAAAAATTTTAGGCGTCAGAGTATTGATATTGCTGACGTGCGCTACATGATTAACACCATATTTATCTCTTATATACTCCCAAACCTTTTCCTTGCCATACGAAGCAAAGTCAACATCAATATCTGGAAACTCTGTCTTGTATTTATTTAAAAAGCGAGCAAAAATTAAACCATATTTAATTGGATCAGCCTCATGAATGCCAATCAAATATGCAATCATACTGCCACCAACGGAACCTCTTCCAGGCCCAACCGGAATATTGTTTCTTTTGCAATAATTAATATAGTCAGCGACAATTAACATATAAGAAGAAAATCCATGATACTCAATAACATCATATTCTTCTTCTAATCGAGATTTGTACTCTAACGAATCACCTTGGGCTTTACTTGAAATCCCTTCTTCACAAAGATATCTCAAGTAAGAGGCATCTTCATCTAAGCCCTTTACTTTGTTGCTTTGGCCGCCAAGCCAATTCTTAAAATTTAAATAGTTCTTTTGAATGGAGACATTAAACTTTGGCAACTCTTTTCCAGAAGGGTTAGAAAATTTAGGATCAATCCAATCAGGCTGCTCGCAAAGATCAGAAAAATATAAAGTATTATCGCAAAATTCATCAGCCTTTTCCTTATAGAGCCTAAAGAAAAAGTCACGAACTTCTTGTCTAGATTTTACGTAAAACTCATTGTAAGGAGAGTATTTAAGTCTAGCATTAGACCCAACCGGCCTCCCCGCACCAATTGCCAACATCACATCATGAGCCTCACTATCTTTTTTGTAAAGATAATGAGCGTCAGTCGCTGCTATAACCCTAATACCTAATTCTTTGCCTATTTTTATAAGCCAATGATTAACTATACTTTGATCTTCGTAATCATTGTAATTACTGGCATTTCTTTTTAAAGCATGCGGCTGAATTTCCAAACCAAGCGAGTCGCCAAAAATATCTTTTAATCTTTTGGCTTCTTTCTTTGCTTGATCTATTCTTCTAGTATTTATCAATCTAGATAAAATACCACTTCCACAAGCAGTAGTACAAATTAAACCTTCACTACACTTTTCTAAGACATTCCAATCTATACGTGGAATAACTTTATTGAATCCGACGACAAATTTATCATTTGCCAACTTATTTGCTAATAATAAATTTTTATAGCCAGTGTGGTTTTTAGCTATGAGAATTACATGCCTCAACCTCTCACTTTGATTTTCTAAATCCTCAGTAAAATAAAACTCACAGCCCATCAAAAGCTTAACGCCATGCTCTTTCGAGGACTTTAGACAGTCCCAAGCCCCTGCTAGTGTTGCGTGATCTGTTACCGCGATAGATTTTTGACCCAACTCTTTTGCGCGCTTAAATAAATCGGATGGCTCAATCAAACTATCCATCAAAGAATAGACTGTATGATTATGGAGAGAGCAATAATCATTTGTCATGAATTTACAGCTTTATCTAATGTTTTCTCAAAAAAATCTAACTGCTCGATGCAACCTTTTCCAGAACATCGGACATTAATACGATTAGAGCCATAAGCTGAAGTCGCAACCAAATTACCTCTTCTTGCATAAAACACACCTGCAACTTTAAAGTTAGAAGGTAAGGTATAATTATGCCTTTCAAAGATATATATTTGATTTTTTCGAATCGGCTTATTAGCCTCAAATATAAAGGCCTTGCTGCCACAGCAAGACCTTACTATATGCCTCTTGATGGACACAGTTACTAAAAAGCCCCACGGCCTTCCATAACATATATCAAATATTTTATCATTGCTTTGTGAGTATTTATAACATCTCTATACCCGCCATTTAGCTCTTTAACCATTTCTTTTAAATCTTTAAGCTTCTCGTCACTCTCCATGTCCTTTTCAGTAGAAGAAATCTCTCTCTCATACTCTATGAGGCGGGCTTTTGCCTCTTCGGTAGACAGTGATTCTGCCGTTTTCTCAAAACCTTCGGGCAGCTTAACTCGCCATTTTTTCGGAAAAACCGTTGTTACATTCTCTGACATCTTTCTCTCCTCAGCTATTCAACAATTTCAACTTTACTAAGCAACCACTCCAATGTGGCCTGATCTTTCCATGCCGCTACCATCCCTACCAACCGACCACTACTTTGTAGTTGTTGAATAATAGCATTGGCATCTTGACCTGGATTATTCGATGCCAGCTGACTTTGCACAACTCGCATAATCTCTTCATCAGAAAATGAACAATCTGGCTCTCTATCTCGAATTGAATCTAAAATTAAAGATAGCTTGACGCTCTTAACGGCATATTTATTTAAATTGACCCTGGTTTCTTCTGGAGCATTGCTCCAATCAACCCCACTTTGACGAGCCAATTGCTGAGCCTCCATTAGAGCCAGCCACGAAGGAACATCAATAGAATTCATCTCAACTAATTTATTTGTTAATTGCTGCAAGATAAGCTGCCTATAAGACTCCTGGCTCTTTTTTGCAGCTACTCCCTGCGCATTGTCCCTCAGTTGCTCAAAACTTTCAAAGTTAAGCTTTTTAGCAAGCTCATCATCTAATGCGCACGGGACATTCTTTATACCCATATGGAGATTGACTTTAAATGTCAAATTTTCAACATCTTCATCAAAAGTCAAATTCAACTCTTTATTGAAAACATCCCTAAACGATTCATTCAAAGGAATGTCAAATGATCGCTCTTCTCCGACTTCCATGCCGTAAAGGTTAACATCAAAATTTGGCAACCAATTTTGACCAACATCATAAACAACGCCCTCTTTACTTAGCTCTTCAACAGATTCAGTTCCAGCCGTACATTGGACGTCAAAAGTAATCTTGTCACCTTCCTGGCAAAAATCACCATCACCAAAAGGAACTACATCGCCGTGCTTAACTCTTAACTCTTGCAGCATGAGCTGCGCCATCTCAACGGCAGAAGAGGGCTGATGAGGTTTTGGTATTTTTATACCAACATAATCCACCAATTCAAAATCTGGCTTCTTTAAGAAAAACAAGTCACAATAAAAATTAGTACCATCAAGTGAAACATTATTTACCTGAGGGTAACCAATTGGCTTCATTTTAGTCTCGAACAAAACTTCATCGTAAGCCAGGGCGACTATTTCTTTAGTCATGACTTGCTCAATTTCGCGCTTCATCACTTGCTTTATAACCCTGTCAGGGGCTTTATTTTTTCGAAAGCCCTTGGCCTTAACACCGCGAAAACGCTCGACAGCTTCCTGTCTCTTTTCTCTAACGACGTCAACATCAGCGACGTATTCAACACTAATCTTGCAAGGCTCTACTTCTTTTATCTGAAAAGGCAACTCAATCACCCCAATCACTAACGCCAAACTTTATTAAGTTGGCTTCATTAATAAATTTACGACCAGAATCACACGATGATAAGAAATCACAAAACCCACATAATTTATTAGGGCTTGGCCTCCATAATTTTTCTTTATTTATTTCGCCCGCATGGTGTAATAGCTTATCAGCCATCTTTAAGACTTCATCTCTAGAGAACTCTTTTGAGATCGCCTCGAAAGAGTGTCTCAACATAATGTATGATGTTCTAACTCTGTCTATCGACGGATCCTCTAAACATATAACGTAAGCATAAACCAATAATTGAAAAAAATCTTTTTTAAGATATTTTTTACTTTTTGATGTTTTGTAATCTGCAACATGAATTACACCATCACAATCTCGCTGAACAACGTCTATAAAGCCGTTTAATAAAATTTGATCATTTATATTAATATAAAAATCTTTTTCAACGCACAATACAGTCGGAAGTTGGCCTTTATTTTTATCCAACTGTATTTTTTTTAAATAATTATTACATATATCCCAAGCCTCTCTTTTTTGGGGCTCAGAGACATTGTACTCTTTTAATGCAGATAAAAAGCAATTTGACATCAAAAAATGATAAGGATCTTTATTCCCCTCAATAATTTGTTGATGAAAATCCTCTAAAATTTTATGACAGAACTTGCCAAAAACATGAAAATGCCACTCTTTTCTAGGTAACTTTTCAATATAAGAAAATCTATATTTAGCAGCGCAATCTTTGAATGTTTTTATTTTACTAGAAGATAAAGACAATAAATTACTTGTATTATCCTTATTAGGAAGAAACTCTTGCTTTAAAATCATAAACTAAGGCAGCCTTTGTCCTTTAAATGGAATCCATCGAAATACATTACGATCCCCACGCTTTCTCGATGAAAATACAATATTAAAAAGGCCCGGCGCTCTTGGGTTTGGTTTATATGGCTCTTTAGAAATAATCCACCTTAATGTGGCAGAATCATGGTAATAATAAGTAATGGTATGCTCTCTTGGATTATAATGAGCCCTTACAAAGCTACCGGTAGGGCCTAAAACTTGTGCATCTAGAAGAACTCCGTCCCTAACGATTTCAGGATTTTCCAAAGAAAAATAATTTCTATTTATCTGCAATATATCATCATCAAAAGGCTCTTTCGTATTGTCCTGATAAATAACTAAAGCTCTTGGATTGAAATATCTGCTATTTGCATCAGTAGATTCTGGGCCATAATTTGGCTCAGGGACATGAATAGTAACCTCTGCGGGCAAAGTTCCTATCCCATGACCCCTTTCTCCTAGATAATCAGAGTCTGAAAATAATATTTCATATTCATTTATTGGCTTGTCGGTATAATTTGCATACTCTCCCGTGCCTGAGCCGTCAAACCCATCCGGTATGCCTGGAACGTCCGGCCTATCAACTACATCGCCTCCAATATTTCCATATTGAACCTCAACAGAGGGAGAGGCATCTCCAAATGGATATAAATTAATAGTCTTATCAGAAATATTACTTCCAGTCACCTCATCATGAGACTGCCTAAGTGGGACTATATTTGGGGCATATTCTTTGGTAACAATTGGAGAGCTATCTGTTCCGTCAGTAGCAAATATTTTTAATGTTACAGAGTTGACATTAGTGGGCATCTCTATCGGATTTAAATATAATGTAGAAGATGCAGATGGATCTGTACCATCAAGAGTATAAAATATTGAAGAAGGAATATTTGTAGTTATAGTTACGGTCTTAGGTATTCCAGATAAAAGCTGATCTGAACTATCCGTCACTGTTATTACTATTACCGCCATATAATCCTAAAATAAAAATCTATTAATATTTGATTAAGTCAACTCTTTTTTACAAATAGAAAGAAACCTTGCATCTTTCTCTGCCTTATTTTGCCTAACCAGCTCACGATAGACGGCATGACCCGCTCGTCTTAGTATCTTTGCAATGTCAAAATATACACCTTCACCAGTCCTACGAGCCAGCTTAAAGAAGCATTCCGAAAGCTCAAGTAATTCAACGTGCGGAGAGGCGCTTACCTCATCTGCCTTTCGAATAAATGCAAGGCCTACGACTTTTTTATAAAAAACATCGTCTCCGTGCTTTTTTAATGATTTCAAATAAGAATTTAAAACCACATCTGAAAGTTTTTTTTGCATTGTTAAGCTCATAAGTTCATTTAACTACAAGTAAATACAATAAAAACGATATATTAATATAAACTACCAAGAAGAAACAAGCCTGCCCCTGGACCCTTCTTCTTCATCATGCTCAACTAATATTGCATTAGAAAATTTATCCTTTAGAGCATCATTATGAGTTATTACAAATATCTTAAAATTATTTTGCCAGGATTTTATTACATCCGCAAAAGCGTCAACTCCCGCCTTATCAAGCGGCTGATCTACCTCATCTAACTCTAAAAACCGTATATCAACCCCTAATCGCTTTTGAATGATCAAAGAAAGCGCCAACTTCAAACTAAGAGATATAAATAGCTTTTGGCCGCCAGATAGTTGCTCATAGTCGCGCTCAATACCGTTTATTCTATAAGCAATATCTAAAGTATCCTCTTCTTTTCCTTTTGCAGTGTCTTTAGCGACAACAAACCTAATCTCCAAACCAGGGCGAAGTTGAGATAAAAGATTGTTAGTTTCAATTTGAATGTCATCTAATATAGTATATATAATCATTGTAGGAATGCCACGAGAACTAAACGCCCTACAAACATGCTTGTGAATCTTTAAATCTAGCTCTAGGGCCTTTTTGCTTTTATTTAATTTTTTTAATTCCTTCTCGTCACGCTCTCTTGAGGATATTTTTTCTGTGTAAATGCCTAAGTAAGTATTCAGGGAAGATATTTCCCTCAAAGACAGCTCAAGGCTATTCTCTTTTTCCAAAATAATTTCTTGAATCTTGTCCGCTTCACTTGAATGCTCGCTTCCTTTTGTACTATTAACCAAAGCGGCGATATCTGCCCGCTCTGACATCATTGCTTTTTTATCAACCGATGCATTTTTAAGATCAGACTTTAAATCAACTATAAGCTCTGATAACTGCTGGGAGTAATCTTGAGAGTTTTTTATTTCGTCTTTTGTCGCTTGAATTTTATTGAAAATTCCATTTTTCTTGGAATTAATACTTTCTATATTCTTTATTTCTTGTTCAAGTGATTCTCTTTTAGACGTAACAACTTTTAACTTGTTGCTATTTTCAAATATCTTTGAATCTAAAGACTGTATCTCTTCAGCTATTTGTCTTAGGCATTCATTTTTATGCTCTTCCGTAAGGGGCTGCCGGCAATGAGGGCAAGAATCTTCATCCGGCATAGGAAGCCTAAGCTCTTCAACTTTGGCTTCTAATGATCCAATATAAGCCCTTCCATTTATTTCATTTTTTATAGATTTTTTTAAAATCTCTTTTACATTATCTAAATCTCTCAACTCAACTAAATCAAGAGCCTTAAACTCTTCATTTAAAGAATTAAACTGATTAACCTTAACTCCCAAACCTTTAGTTAAAGACTGCAATTTACTTTCTTTTGAAGAAAGATTCGCCTCTAAAGAAGATATGTTAGAATTAACTCTACAAATCTTTTCATCTAAAGATTTTAGATTAGCTTTTAATTTTGGAAGATTACTGTCATCTTTCTGCTGTAGTGCGAATAACTTTTCCCTATATATTGATAAACTTTTTTGCAGACCATCCCGCTCTTCAATAAAACTGTTCGTCTTTTCTTTAATTTCTTTTAGCTTAGAATTAAAATCATCAATATCTGACTTTGGATCTCCAATATTTAGTATCAAAGACTCAATGTTAGTCAATTTGTTAACCAAATCTGAAGTTTTCTTTTTTGCAATCTTTTCAAATTTAATATAATTATTTAAATTTAAAATCTCTTTAAGTATACCCTTTCTAGCCTCAGGAGAGGCCGAAGCCAGACCGCTTAAGTCCGATTGGGCAAACACAACAGAATTATGAAAAGTTTTATAATTTATTTTAATAATTTTATTAGACAGCTCATTTTCTGTCTCTGTCGGTGTTTTTTGACTAATATCAACCCACTCTTCTTTATTTTTTTTATATAGCCTTAAATCTGATTTAGATGACTTTAAAGAGCGAGTTCGAACTACACGATAAATGTCCGAATTAACCTCAAATTCAAATTTGACCTTACAAAGATCACGGCCATCTCTCACAACCTTATCAATAGTCTTTGTTGGGTACTTGCCGAATAAAACATAATCTATTGCATGAAAAATAGTGCTTTTACCAACGCCATTTGATTCATTAGGATTATTCCTATTACGACCCACAATAAGAGTGCTTTCAAATGCATTACAGTCAATATCAGTTAAAGAATGACTCATAAAGTTTTCTATATAAATACGTAAGGGCTTCATAAAATCACCTTGTTATACTAGCTAAATATTGATCTACAATCTCATTAGATATTGAGATAAACTTTGATTTTTCTTTTTTACTTGATAGCTTTAGCTGATCATTTGCATATAACTTAATAGCAGTTCTTGGATCTATTGAATTATCTTTGACTGTTTGCTTTTCAAGAGGTACTACCAAAATATTCTTTGACTCAGAAAAGCTACATATATAATATACACCTAACTCAATTAAACAATTTTCTATCTTTTTTCTATCAACATTTTTAGAAGAAGGATCTAATAGATGTAATTCAATTTTAACAATTGAATTTTTAAAAGAGTTTACTTTGTTTATTTCATTTATCTTATCTAATACAAATTCAGTAGGATCAAAGCCCTCCAAAACCTGTAAGGATAGTTTTCTAAGTGGCCTTGATGGAACCTCAATCTCATTGAATTTACTATCATTTTCCGTGTCAAAATGAATCAATATTTTCTTATGATTCGTCTCTCCAAAATCCGACAAATCCATACTGCCAATATGAGCAACATAAGGCTCCCTAGACCTCACCTGAGGTCTATGGACATGCCCCATCCATACATAATCATAATCTTTAAACATATTTACAGGGCACATTAACTCATTTGCGTGACTGTCAATCTCATCGCCAACAAACAAAGAACCCTCTATAGCCAAGTGACCTATTAAAACTTTATCATTGTTAATAGGAATGCTAGATGACTCATAAATCAACTGTTTATACAGAAAGCTCAAAGCGTCTACATTTTTATCTTTATCTAGGGATCTTCGATCTCTAAAAGGCATCATAGTAAATGAAACACCATCTCTGTGAATTGTATTGATGTTTTTATAAACAAAAACATTGTCAAAATCAGCAGTTTCTATTAAATCAAGGGGAGAGCTGTAATTAGCGCCACTTCTTTTGATATCATGATTCCCAGCTATTACGTGAACCTCTATATTATTTACTTTACATCTTTTTAAGAATTTAAAAAATAAATCAACTAAAGCATAATGAGGCTTTACATCTTCCCAAATGTCACCTGTTAAGATAATTAGTTCTGCATCAACGCTTAGGCACTGATCAACAATCCAATCTAATAACTTAACTTGATCTAGAACTCTACTATTTAGCGCATTGCCTATGCCAGGCTTTCCAATATTCACACCTTTGCCTAAATGAACATCTCCAACAATTATACCAACAGTCATAATAAATTCTCTACTTATCCTGATACAGTTCGATAAATTCTTTTAATTTATAAATTCTAGCCTCTAAGTCATTGCAATTTAATGAACTAAAGTTGAACGCACTTGACATATAAACATCAAGGTTCCAATTTAAATTATTGATATATTCAAAAGCCTGATCTTTGCATTCATTTCTAATCAAAAAAGACCTTACACAATCAGCATACTCAAATAATATTTTCTTTATCTCTGATAAGTCTACAACGTCAGTGCCATTAATTTCTTCTTTTTTAAAATTTACTGGTAGCAACTTCTTTGCTACATCTATCTGGCTAACCCCCTCCATATAAGATATAAATTGAACCGCTCTTCCGCTTTTTTTACAGCCAAAACAGTAAAACCTATCTTCAGTATAGTTGAAGCCGAATGAAGGCGTCGAATCATTGTGATCCTGAAAGGGGCACTGAATACAAGGAAGCCATCCGTTCAAATCACTTTCTAAATTAGAAATTAAATTATAATGTTTTAATATGGAATAGAGCGTAACTTTTTTGTTCGCCAAATTAATAATTTTATTATTTAATCCTCTAAATTTTTCATCGTATTCATCGAATCTTGGGTCATCTTCCCATCCAGAAGACTCTTTAGTACACTTATCTTGGCCGTATGACATGAAGTTGCAATAGGATCTGGAATGATATCAAAATGAGCGCATAGGCGTAAATAATCACTATACACCTCCTTCTCGTAAGTAATTAGATCAAGAATTCTTGCCCTTGAAATATCCATACAAGTTATTGCTCACCGACACCGCTAGCATCGACGCTAGCATCAGTAGCTTGCTCAGAATTGCCACTCGACAATCTTAATTCTTTTTCCAACCTATCAACCTTGAAAGACAATTCATTATAATTGTCTCTAAAAATTATTAAAGCCTTATAAAGCAAAGTAAGCAAACTAACAGAGCCCATGCCCTCTTGCTCATTTTCATCCGTATTGATGCTGATGGCAAAATTTATTAAGTCACTTATAACTTCACGCTCAAGCTCAGAACTTATTGGTCCTTTATTTTGCTTTAGAGTAGTATCATTAATGACAGCCAAAAACTTCTTACCAAGCTCAAAAGCTAATTGCTGTCTATTTTGTGACTTTTCATGAAAATTTTTAACCTTCTCATCAAAGGCCTCTTTTTCCATAATTTTTTTCGCAAACTTAGACTTGCTTTTGTCTATTTTAAGAGGCCTAGTTGTTTCTTTAGGCTCCTCTGTACTATCAAAACTTATACGCGGCTCACTTGCTTTCAACGTCTTCCTCTACCTTCAAGACAACACTCTGCCTGTTCTGACCCGGCAAGTTAGGCTCATAAGCGCCCACACCATGCGAGATTCCTAACTTTACTCTTAAATCGTCTAACAGCCCCTCTGTGACTGCCTCTGCGCATTTCTGAGCCACAGCTATATCAGGACAAACATTGTAAAAATCAGCAATTCGAATAATTGCATTCCAAATGTTTTCTTCCACATCTGCTTTAAGATCAGAGCTAGAGTAAACATAAAACTCATCATTAGAACGAAGATTATCTGAGTATTTATCTATTTGCTTTGAAACATTAGAAGAAACCTTTTCCATCTTATGTAACTCCGCCTCTTTATTCTGGGCTACAAGCCTATTAATCATAGTTTTATTAATACTTCTCATTTTATCCTTATTGCGATCCATAATTACCTGCCCCAATCTCTCCAGAGGTCATATAACCATAATTATAAGAACTTCTATCCAGCGGGCTAAAATATTGATTTCTGTTCGGCAAATAGTCTTTGTAAACAAGATGAGGGTCTAAATATTGCAAATCAAAATCTCCATTTAAAATCTTATTCACAATAAACCGTAACACCGCTATTCTTTTTTTACGATTATCACTTATCTCACTGATACGTTCCACAAAATAATATCTATATATTATATGTTATCAATATCATCTCTTATAGAGCCTAAGCAAGGGCCTATGAGGCCGATCATCACTCTCTTCTACATTAGAAGAGTCCGATGCCTTTATAAAAACACCTCTCATGCCAGAATCACTAACCTCAGCTTCAACCTCATGACTATCAAGAGTTAGCTTCAAAAATAAACCACAAAGCCGATGATTTATTATAAATTTCTCATACAACCTAAACTCACTCTCTAGCCACAACGGCCTTGTGGGCAACTGATACCTATCTCTAAGGTTAAATATAAAATGTCTAATGGCATTTGCATCAAACATGGGTCGATCAAAAAGACGACAATTATCGAAATAGTCAGTTATAGCTTCGTAGTTAGAGAGTGATTCATCTACTTTTAAAATTACGTTTTCAACACTAGGGCAGCTTATAAAGTTGCCCTGCCGCAAACCAAAGCAGCCAAGTACAACATTAACAGTCCCGCCATTCACTCAAAAAACATTAACGTAAAAGTTATTACATTCTTTTTACAACAACAAAATCATCAGCTTGCTCAACAGTGAACTTACTCGCCAGCGCCTCTTCCAGGGAGACTATCACGGCTGTTGAACTTAGCTTTAAGTAAAGCTCATCTGAGCCCGACTTAACTTTTACTGCATGATTTTGAATTTCTTGATTTGGCAAAGAAAATGCATTTATTTTAATACCTTTTATTTCTTCCCATATTTTATCTGCATCAGACATAACTTCTTCCTCCGTATCAGTTAGAATTGGCTTTAGACTTTTAAAAAAAACATTTTCTTCAACCAAATCATCTTCGTTCAATTGAACATCTTCACTATTATTTGACTCTTCTGCGTTCATCTTTTACCTCAAAATTTAAAAATTATCCAACTAAATCATTGAATAGCTGTCTAAAATTACTTATATAAGACAGACCAACGACTCTATTTACTTCATTCCCATTTTCTAAAACAACCAACGTGGGAACAGTTTTTATGGAATATTTAGTAGCAAGATCTGGAACTTCGTCTATATCAACAGATATGAACTTCACACAATCGAACTCCTCTTCAAGCTTAGCTATAACGCCATTCATCATTTTACATGGCTGACACCACGAAGCAGAAAACTTCAAGCCGATTACACCTTGCTCTGAAATTAAATCATCAGAATTATTTAAATTTATCATATTTAATACTCTTAGTTAGATAATTTATTGTTTTTTATTAAACTCATAAAATTCTCTACATATTTAGAAGAAGATTTTTCAATTTCATCTATAATCTCGTCTTCTGTAACAATTCCCTTATTAACAAGCAATTTTTCTAAAGAGTATATTCGTATAAGAGTTTCGATTACCAGCTGTTGCATTTGCTGATCAACATCATTTTTACTAAAATCATCATCAAATTTCGACATAATTAAACCTTTATAGCTACATCCGATAAGAGTATTCCCCTTGTGTGATCTAGCTCATGCTGACAGCAAACAGCTGCCAGGCCCGTAACGATAAAATTAAAAGGAGGAACCAAATTATCTATAACATGTATTTCTCTATAACGCTTTGTCTTTACAATTTTACCTGGAAAAGACAGACAGCCCTCTTCCTCGAACAAAGACTCATCATAAGCACTTGCTATACGACAATTAACAAGATCTATATTTATATTTAAATTACTAGTTGGAACCCTTACAATTGCCATTTTCTTAGGAATACCTATCTGTGGTGCGGCAAGGCCTATACCGGGCATTCCCATGTCAGCAGATCGCTGCAACTCATACTCAAGTTTATCTCTTAAAGAACTAACTTCATCTAAAGTCACATCTTCACATTTTACCCTCAATAAGGACTCATCTGTAATTATCATACTTAAACTAACCAGTAGAGTCGCTCTTAGATATAATTGTAATTAAATTACGGCCATCCTGAGTAGGCGCACTCAGGATCACAAATTCTTCTATCAAATTTAAGAAATCTTCTAATCTCTTAAATCCTAATTTTTTTAAAGCTAACTCTCGTCCTTTGAACGTCACAGTGACCTTTACCCTGCACCCATCATCTAAAAATAACTTAGCCCTCTTCGCCTTGATTTTTAAATCATTACCATCAGTGCAAGGTCGAAATTTTACTTCCTTTAATTTTATTACACTTTCACGTTGCTTCTTTGAAAGAATTTTTTTCTTTTTAGAAAGATTATATTTATATTTGCCATAGTCCAAAATTTTACAAGCAGGAACATTCCACTCATTTGAAAATGAAATTTGTACCAAATCTAAATTTTCTTTATACGCTAAAGCTAAAGCATCTTTTGTCTCAACAACGCCAATATTATTATTGTTGCTATCAATACATAAAACTTTTTTAGAACGGATTTCCTCATTAACACGCTCTCTAAAAGACTTACTCTTAGCCTTGTTTTTGTAACCTTTCAAATTAACAATTCTCCCTTAATTCAGAATAATTAAATTCTTTTTTATCAAATTCCTTTATGTAACTTTCTAACTCTTTAAATGAAAGCTTCATTAAACCTTTTTCTTCTTTCGTTAACGCTTGTCTACTTTTTAATTTCATAATATTAATTCCACCTTGCTTTGAGTAATATATTTTAAATAAATTATCGTTACTAAAATTTATATTTCCGCTTTTAACGTATAGATTATTACATTTATCTTTTTTAGCAGTAAACTTACTACACTCACTAAGCAATACTTCGCAAGTACTACTGCCGAAAGGAACGCTAAAGCTCAACAATGTAGGTCGCGCATAGTGCTGTTTAAAATTATAACCAATGACAGGAAACCAATAAGTTGTTTTTACAATTGGTAGATTTTTACTACAAAATTTACAATTATCTCCCTCACAATAAAGCAGGCTCATCGATGAGTCATGAATATCTTGATGATACTTTTCACACCAATATTCTCCAATCAATTTAAACCCAAGCTCTGTAGGAAATATACTATGGTTAGCGCTGGCGCAATGAATGTGTAAAATACTTCTAGAAGATCTAAGAATGTAAGGGCCTAACTCCTCTATCGAGGACGAGCTATATATATGAGAACCCGCAGGTGGTATGAACGGCTCTGCTTCAAGCGCAACTTCATCTCCATAACGAAAAGCGCGAAACCCAACTTTACACGCTAGTAGTATTCTTAAAGGAGCCTTGCTAAGCCTTAGCCTCCATTTAGTCTTACCATCTATGCCAGAGCCATAAGTTGCCGTAGCAATGACTCTATCTTCATGTTGTTTTATTGGATTTCGCGCTATAATTATAGAGCTTCTATCATTTATAATACTAAATTCTTCTCCCAAAACAGGAGATAAAAGATTAATACATGTCCGATCTAGCTCTAGACGACCATCTGATTGCAAAGCTACAACAGAAATATATCTTCTATGAAGATCTTTCTTAATAGCTGATATTACTACATCTTTATTCGGCAACATCAAATTTCTTACACATAACTTACAAATTATTGTTTAATCAAATATATTTATAACAACAACCTGATGCTCATCTTCTTCCAGTTGTCTTTTTTTCTTAATATTCTCTAATCTTTCTAATTCTTCTTTTGTTTCAGGTATATATCTCTCGATATACAAATACTCATATTGAAAATTATCTGATTTTTTCTGAGTCATGGTGTCCTTTTGTTTGAGGTTAAACACTGCTCTTTCAAAATCTTAAATTGAAATAATCTTAAAATGCACATGATCGCACATCATAAAAATGCGAAAATATGCGCTCAAGCATCAAAGGCCTACTTTAACTCCCGCCAAAACGCTAAATGATCCAGATGTATTGACTGAAACAGATGGCCCAACATAAACATTATCCATGAATGGAATATGCTTAGCTACATTGTAATTAACGGGACTTAATATCACTCCAAGCTTCTTATCTTGAGATTCAAAACCTAACCCAACGCCAAGAAAAGTCCATTTTGGATTAATCTTTGTTCTTCCATATGAAAAAATTGACACTTGCAAGTTGGGCGTAACCTCGGCCTTTGGCGCTGGATTAACGTGAGCACCAGCGTCAACACCTAAGTAAACTCGGGGTGAAAGTCTAAATTCAGGATCAGGGAAAGTTTCTAAAAATTTAGAATTAGTAATCTTTATAGGATGATCGTTACCATTTGCTTTTATAGAAAATTTATTATATACAATATGTTTTCCCTCAACATCATGACCTAAAACTGTAGTAAGAGAGTAAGATCTAGGATAAACCTCCAGATCCCAAGGCTTCTTTTTCCAAGATCGAAACTTAACACGACCAAAAGGCACAGACAAATCACCACCAAAAGGCTCACTCACCCTCAGAACCTGCACTGTAGATAAATAGCCAAATGGATCTGGGCAATCAAGCTTTGAGCCATCATTGCATTTTACTTTATACGGCTTTGAGCTAGAGTCTTCAGACGAAGGATCTTCAGATGTACCAGAAACACCTCTACTTATAACGCCCGGAGTAACAACGCTCACATTATTAACACCAACCATTTTTGCATTTAAATCACTTAAATCTTTTATAATTTCTTTTAAATCAAGACCAACGTCTTTTGAGAATTTATTCAAATCTTTTTTTGTAACAAGAGACGAGCTACTTCTTGTTACTTCATCACGCAAACGCTTCATTTCCAACAAAGATTGATTCAAATTATTTTCATATAAATATAAATCATAATTTGTTTTAACCAAAAGCAATGCCAAGAAAAATATTACAAATATTGATATTACAAATTTAACTTTATCTGAAATAACGAATGTACTGCTTGAATTATTACTCATATTAATATTATATAACTATTTAGACGATTTTTTAAAAAGAACCAGTAGAACCAAATCCGCCCACACCACGACTTCCATTTCGAATACTTGAAAGACTATCAAAATCCGACCTGTTTATAATCTCACATCCCATTGTTTCTCTTTTTACAGGAATAAGTTGCGCAATTCGTTCGCCAAACAATATAGACTTAGTAGAATCATCATCACTCACATCAGGAATGTACTGACCTACGAAAAAGAACTGATTTTCATAGCTTTCGTCTATAACACCATAGAGTGCATGAATCTTTCTTTTAATCATAGTACTAGAGCGAGGGGTCAACTTTAACCACCAACCATCTGGACTAAAAGCCCTGAAACCTAAAGGTATTTTAACGTAAGAATAGGGCTTAAACTCTACCCCATTAGGTTCTGCACATCTAACATCATAACCAGTGGCTTGCGACTCGGATCTACAAGGCAAGAAACTGCTAGGACGTAAGGGCTCTATATTAGGATGCCTTTCATTAAAGGCAATACAGCTAGACTCAAGGTTATCATTTAAAAGAAATTTAAAAACAGGAATATTATTTGACATTTAACTCTCCAGGCTTTAACTACAAAGGGCCTGAATGTCATCGACCTAATTCAAATTTTTTTTTAGCAATTTTTTTCAACATTGCTAGTATTTTTTTAAATTCATTAAATTGATATTTTGAATTTTTTCCATGACCATAAATATCATGAAATGTCATATGGCAATTTTTACAAAGAGTTACACCATTGTTGGTATTGAATCTTTTATCAATATAAATATCCCAAGAATCTTTATGGTGGGCATGTATCTCTCCACCTGTTTTATTACATAACTGACACGTATAACTATCTCTTTCCTTAACCAGCTTCGACCATTCTATATACTTTGGGTCATTAAATCTATTATAGTTAGACATTTAGTAATTAATATAATGACGCCAGTCATTATGTTTATTTTTAATTAAAATATGATCATAAAACAATCTCGTCTTAGGTTTTTTTGGCTTTTTTATCAATTTAAACCCGACCTCTTGAAGCGTTTTATTTCCCTTTTTATTATTACAACCGGCACAACATGCAACGCAATTATCCCAAGTAGTGCCGCCTCCTTTACATTTTGGTATAATATGATCTATCGTTAATCTTGTTTTATGAACCTTTCGATTGCAATACTGACACCTATAAGAATCGCGCATAAATAAAATATTTTTATTAAACCTTGACTCCTGCCTTCGATGATTCACACGGGATTTTAACCGCAGAACTGCCGGCAAATTCATCGATCCAGAAGGCCAAAAAACCTGCTCATCCCAATTAGCAAGTATTTCAACCTTGTCTTTTAAAATAAATTTAAATATTTTTCTCTCAGAAATAAAAGATATACACTCATAAGTAGAATTCAAAAGCAAAGCAAAGAACATATATTTATAATAAAATAATCAAATAATATAGTAATATAATTTGTCAAAACAACTATATAATACTAATCAATAAGCATTATTTTAGTTTTAGGCGGTGAATATGAAAATTAACAATATTACAAAGCTAGCAGATCAATTCTTACGAATTGCAAAATCTGCATCGACTGAAGGCAAATACAAACACATCAACTTCGTGCCCCCTAAGTCTGTCGCAAAAGAGGCGGAGGAGGGTCTTAAATTACGCCAAATGGCCGGCGGAAAAGGCGGCCTGTCAGTAAGTCAGGCAAAAAAAGAAGGCGTTGGAAGCGGACCAGCGAGCTGTAAATTTAAAAAATAGAGACAAATTAAGCCCTAAGACTGTAAGAAGAATGAAGGCATTCTTTGACAGGCATCAAAAAAATAAAAAAATTGATAAAGGAAAAAAGCCACATGAAGATAGAGGATACGTAGCTCACAAGTTATGGGGCGGTGATTCCGGGTACAGATGGGCAAAAAAAATAGTAAGACAAATGAACGCAGCTGACAATAAAGATAATAAATAATTATGAATAACGAAAACATAAATAAACTTGCTGACCTATTTTTTTTAAAAACAACAGCGAAGAAGAAAAAAAAGAAGAAGAACATACCAAAAAACAAAAAACTTTGGGAAAAGGCCAAGTCATTAGCTAAATCCAAATTTGATGTATACCCTAGCATCTACGCGAATGCTTGGGCTGCCAAATGGTACAAAAGTAAGGGCGGCGAATGGAAAAAAGGGTATGCGGCTGATGACGGCCTTGCGGCAGACGATTACCATACTAACGATCAACCACGAGGCCTCTACCAAGATAATAATGAAGTTTTTGAAAACGATAAAGGCAAGCTAGAATCTCACGGAAAAGTATATTCTGACAGCGGGCTTGGCAGATGGTTTGCAGAAGAGTGGGTTAATATTGGAAAGAAAGAAAAAGGTAAGCACCCACCATGCGGCAGAGATGACGCAGATGAAGGAGGGTATCCAAAGTGCGTTCCAAAATCAAAAGCAAAAAAAATGTCTAAAAAACAAAAAGAATCAGCTACGAGAAGAAAAAGAAAAGTAGAGCGATCTAAAAAGAGAAAAGATAAAAAGCCACATTTTGTAAGCACAAAAAAAGCTGGACAAGAAACAATAGTAAAAGAGCATAAAAATGCTGAAAAATCTTACATGTCAAAAAGAAACTTAGAGAGCATTCACAGATACAGTCGCAAACTTATGGAAATGCTTAACGAAAAAGATGATATGCCTGATTAGTGCGATGACAAACTCTCCGTCGCAAAAAGTCTACTTAGCGACGTTTATAATTATATAGCTAACGAAAAAAACATACGCTAAATATTAAATCAAAACAACTTTGGGCCTCTAATTGAATGATGAAGATAACTCAATTATGTCATTAGCCTTCATGCTGCTTTGCTTGGGCTCAATAATCATTGTAGCCGCTAGTATTATTGATGAAAAATGGTACCTAGTCGGACTATCGCCCGTGATATCTTCTTTTATCATAATGCTTCATATTTTATACAGAAAATAAACTAAAGATAACCCTCGCAGCACTTAACTTTCGCTAATAGCAAATCTATATTAAGAATGTAAATCTGCTCATTCAATCTAGCCAGCTCCTTAAAATTACCTTCTCTTTTTTTTTCTAAAACATGTCGCTCTTTAAGAATATTTAAATTGTAATCAATTTTTTTACCTTGCGAAAAGTCGCAAAGCTCGCGAAGTGATTCAATTGGAAGTTTATCTGCCCAATCGAAATCACACCCTACAAAAGCCTTGCTGTTAAAATCGTCAACAATGACTTTGTCATATTTTTTCGCCTGTCTTTGCTTTTTCTTTAAAGCCTTTAGCTGAGATTTAATTGAGCATATGTCTCTATTTCTAAAGAAATAGCTCCTTACTTTTGATTTTTTATTTAGATCATTCATTTACTTACAACTTCAAAGCCTAATTTGACCATAAACTCGGCCAACTGCCCCCTGTAATGTGTGTTATAAGATCTTTCCCATGAAACTAACGTGTCTCCATCATTAAAAGGCAAAAGATCTACTATATTATCATTAGAGCTTTTTGACAATGAAGCCAATTCACTGTAACATAAGTCCAACTGCTCTTGATATTTAGAAACAAAATATGACCCTGCCTGTTCAGGATCCTTCTTTACCATCTCATAATAACTATCTAAAAGATCACAAGAAGGGGTAAATGGCTCAAATAAATAATCAATATTTAAATTTTTAGACTTATCTCCATAATATACACCAATAACTCTACCCGGTCCAAAGTTATCTGGCTCTAATATTGACGCTAAGAACACTTTCATTTTACTATAATTTGATCTAAAACAAGAGGATGAGCGTCGGAAGAAACGTTTATAAAAAACTCTTTACTGAGAGCGGGTCGTTTTGTCGATCCTGGTTTATTTAAAACAACCTTATACTTACCCTCACCAAGACCAACACTCCATTTGCCAGAAGAACTTGTCCTCGTCTTTTGAATTAAATTATTATCAGAATCAAAGATATGAATATTAACCAGTATTACATTCTTATCGTCGCTATAAGTTATTTTCTGTTGAACTAAATATTTTTGAGCGCTATTTTTTTGATCATTCTCTGAATCACTATTATCAGAGACTATACCCCCCACGGGAGAGACCGACGGCTGAACGCTTGGTGTCGAAGCAGTTCGCTTTTGCACTTTTGAGCCAACTTCGACCGGAACTTTGCCGCCCTCCAGCTTAGATATTCTTTGAATAATTAATTTATTATTAAAATCAATATTTCTTATATACCCCAATATATTATCTAACTTACTTTCAATTTCAATAAGCACATCTGAGGCCATTCTTTTTTTATTCATAATGAAACACAAACACCAACCTTTAGCGGTAACCTCTTCATAACGACAAAATCACCCTGCTTCAGGCCCCCTTGATCTTTGAAGATAATACTTTCAATATAATTCTCTATGTCATCTATATTGTCAGATCCAAAAACTATTTGACCACGAATGGCGACAAAAAAATTAAAAGCAAAATAATTATGAGAAGACTCTTTCTCCGAAGAGCTAACCCATTTTCTAGAACCTACCTGTTCATCTTCCTTTGACTGAACATGATCAGGCTGTGTGTCAAATGAAACGGTCTCCTTATCGCTTGGTAAAGAGACTTCATCATAAAATATTTGATCTTCATTTACATCTATCTCAGCCTGCTCTCTTTGAGGCACCCAGGCGTGCTCCATACTGTTTCCACTTGCAACAAAATTACTTTTAGGAATATTTTTTTCCTCAAATGGGACGCTTGGAGGAGTCTTGCTTATAACATTCGGAATATTTTGTTTTAACATTTCTTTTGAATTAACAGATCTGCCTTGGCGATTGTTATTTCTATTTCTATTCGAATAAAAATGATCTGCTTCAGAAACCTGACGAGGTCTAAGCGGCTCTACACCCAGTCGAACATATTCTGGCTGATATGGCTCTTCTTTAAGACCCATGTCTCTATGCTCTTGTCGAAGCGACCGAGTTTTATTTTTTATATAGTTATTTCCCATTATGATTACGAATTACTAAAATTCGCCTGCCTTTTAAGCCTATCTTCCATCTTTTTTCTCAGCTTTTCCTCTTTCTTACGCTGCTTTTTACCCCACTCACCCGATTTAACCTGAGCAGCTCGAAGATCCATAATTCTTTTACGCTCTTGCTGTTCTCTAAATTTTCTTCTCTTTTTAGCAGAAGGCTTTTCGTAACTCTGCCTGTCTCTAACTTGATTTATAATTTTTTCTTTTTGAACTATAGTTCTGAATTGCCTCATGGCATCCTCAGAACGATCTTTATAAATCTTTACCTCAACACATTTGAACGTATCAAGATAGCTATCATCAAATTTATCCATAATATATCCTATATTCCTATCTTTCTGCGAGCCGTATAAGAATTATCGAGCGCAGCTTCTTTTTCTAAAACAAGCCTCTCAATAGAAGACTTAATGTCTATATCATTTATTTTATTTCTACCATCTGACATAGCCTGAAACATCGACATTAAATACAATTCTTTTAAATACGCATAAGAGAATCCCTTATCCACAACTGTTTCAGTAATAACTTTATAAGCCGATGAAGAGATTCCTTTTCCGCACCAATTTTTCAAAAACTTTTTAGCAAGCACTGAATCTGGCAGCGGAATGTGAAACTTTCGATCAAATCTTGAAGGCCTATCCACTATAGAACTCTTTAGTGAGCTTATGTCATTCGCAGTTCCTACAATAAATAAACCGTTCTTTGTATTTATACCATCCAAAAGATTTAAAAAATAAGACATATTAACACTGTCATCTAATACAGAGTCAATGTCTTCTATGTAAAGGAGAGCTGGGTTTTGCTCTTGGGCATAATCAAAAGCATCATGAATAGTATCAGGATCAATATGATCTGATATATCCACCGTAACTGGCTTAAAATCATAATTAGAAATTATAGTTCTTATTATGCTAGTCTTACCACAACCTGGTGGGCCATACAAAAGCATGCCTCTTTTCCAAGGAATTTTAGCATCTGAATAAAAACTTTCAGAATCTAACCACGACTCAACAGAATTTTTAATACTTAATTTTAAATCGTCTGGCAAAAACACATCATCCCAGGAATGATTTTTTTCATATGATATACTAGATCCGCCAGCTACATAAACCTGACAAGATTCCCTGTCTCTTGCCATACACCAATCGTCATATTTATTTCTAAAATCTAAATATTCTTGATAATTATCATCATTTATCAAAATGAAGGATAAAACGCCCTCTTCATCCGCGTACTTTTGATAAGCCAACGACGCCTGGACGAACTCTAAATCGCCACTTTTAATTACAAAAATACCTTGAGCAAAAAATCGCTCATTAATTCCATCCATCGCCCTCCACGATGTAATACACTCCCTGAAAAGACATTCTAACTGAACATCATTTTCCTCACAAAATGATAAAAATGAGCCATCAATAGTTATACGGTTTTGAATGTAAGGACTTACATTGTCACCCCGCAACTCAGCTGAAAAGCAAGACAAAACCCATCGAATTAAAGAAGCAGAATCATTTGGGCGTCTTTTCGTTAAATCTATATAACTTCGACCCTTAATTCTGGGAGACAGTTTATTTAAATTATCCGAACTTAAATGAAAGTAGCTAAATTCTTTTTCTTTCATGTTAAAACAGCTTTCACGCAAACAGAAATATTAAACAGATAATCTTAACCCTGCTCACAATTATTCAAAATAAAATACCAAGTTTTTGGTTAATCTCGACAACAACAATTAAGGCTATTTTATAATTTTTTTTATATCAGAGTGAATTTTATTGCTCAAACATAACTTTTCAGGATTTGCAATAAAATTGTCAGGAAGTGGCTCAGAGTGCGTACAGTTAGGATAATTCATACAGAATAAAATATTCTGATCATTAAATATAGTTGCATAAAGCTCTCCGTTGCACTTATTGCACTTCTTTCCAAATGGGACCTTGCGAGATCCATTGCAGCGCGGATACTTAGAGCAAGAATAAAAAGGCCCCCACTTCCCATTTCTCTTAGACATAGGCGCACTGCACTTTGGGCAAAGCACATTATCAACAATATCTAATTTACTGTCCTTTAAAACTACATCACCATCAACAACATCACAACTCAACGTATTTTTACAATCTGGGTAGTTGTAACAAGCTAAATAAAATCCAAAAGAACCATGCTTAAGAAGCATTCTTTCATCACAAATGTCACAATTATATCCATAATCTTTTTCCTGAGACAAGTAAGCCTTCTTTAATTGCAATTTAAATGAATCATAGAAATTATTCAACATCTCTATGTAAGTCAACTTACCATTTGCAATTAAATCTAAACCCCTCTCTAGCTTTGCAGTGTATTTCACCTCCATAAAGTCAAAAAAAGGAACTAACGTTTCTATAACTTTAATACCAATCTCAGTAGGTAAAAAAGAACCTTTATTCTTTTTTACATAATTTCTAATTGATAATTTATTTATCGTTTCCGCATATGTCGAAGATCTTCCTATTCCTTTATTCTCTAGCTCTTTAATTAAATGACCTTCGCTAAATCTACTTGGCGGTTTCGTCTTTTTGCTTACTACATCTACACCGCCTTTATTTAATACAAACCTCTCCCCCTCACTCAAAGAAGGTATTATCTTATTTTTTTTATTACGATCTGCAATAACACCCTCAGCGACATCAAGCCAACCTTTCACCCTTAGAATTCGACCATCTAATTTGAACTTATGCCCGCTTGATGACTGAATCTCAACCGAAGAAACATCATATTTAGCCGCAATCATCTGACTTGCAACAAACCTTCTCCAAATTAAATTATAGATTTTTAACTCGTCTTGAGATAAAAATACTTTATCTGGCGTTCGCGTTACATCTGTGGGCCTAATAGCCTCATGGGCATCTTGAGCGTTATTTTTATTCTTATATGCATTTGACCTAGCTGGAGTTTCGTAACTATTAGCCTTTAGCCACTTTCTACAAGCAACCACTGATTCTTTTGAACTTCTAACAGAATCAGTGCGCATATACGTTATTAGACCGCTTTCATATAAAACTTGCGCTATCTGCATCGTTTTCTTCGTTGTAAACTTATACAAAGAAGAGGCTGATGTCGCCAAGGCAGACGTAATAAGAGGCGGCAACGGCTGTCTGTCTTTGGAATAATTATCTATTTTTACAATTTTAAATTGATCATAATCTAAATCACTAGTTATTTTTAATAATTTTTTATTATCTTTTATTGTAGACTCATAATTAGCAACAATTATTTTATCTGGAGACGATTTACTCTTCAAACTAACATTAATAGTCCAAAAATCTTCAGACTTAAAATTATTTATATCCTTCTCTCTATCAACAATAAGCCTCAAAGCAACTGACTGAACTCTCCCTGCCGACAGTTTAGAGCTTAAAACTGAACTTAAATATGGAGAGACCAAAAAACCAACAATCCTATCAAGAACACGTCTTGCTTGTTGCGAGTCATACAAGTTTGAATTTAAACTAGTCGCGTTCTTTACTGCTTTTTTTACCTCTCTGGAGGTTACTTCATGAAATAAGACTCTATGAATTGGCACGCCCGTAGAATCCAAGGCGTCAGCTAAGTGCCATGCTATCGCCTCGCCCTCTCTATCAGGGTCAGATGCTATATAAATGTTTTCAATACCATGAGCGCTCTCAATAATAACCCTTAATTTATCCTTCTTTCCCTCAATCAAACGATATTTAGGCGTAAAATTATTATCAATATTGATCCCAAGATTAAATTTACCAGACGTACTAAGGTCCATAATATGACCATAACTTGCACGCACCATATAGTCCTTACCTAAATACTTAGAAATTGTTTTAGCCTTAGCGGGTGACTCTACAATAAGCAAATTTTTCGGATGATTACCCATAGATAACACCTATTGCTTAGCCAGCTTAGCATCGACAAAGCTTTAAGGAGCCGCCCTGCGATGCCAATAAATATATATATAACCATGAACAATGAAGGCGTAATTCAAGCCCTAAGTTTATTGGACTTCTTTAAAGAAGACATCCAAAATATACCAAATTGCAGCTCTGAAACGAAATCGTATATATTACAGGTACTAAAAGAACCAGAAAAATTTTATCAGGAAATTTCCGGTAAGAGCATCACTTTGCTGTACGCCGATGCCAGCTTCAACTTCGACTTCAAATTATTTCAAATGATTGGTGACTTTTTGTTATTTTCAAAAGGAATACTGCCTAACTCGTTAAACGGTGCGTCTTTAAATTATTATAATAATATAGCAATTAGCTCTTATAGGTCTTGTCATTTATTGCTTCAAAAGCAATGGCCCTTATTCGCAGAGCTTGCAAGCAATTTTTTAATAATAACAAAATATATACAATCAATACTTGAAATTAAAATAAAAGAAAGCGAAGAAGATAAAGGTGAATTAATAAAAATAATTAATCCAAAAAAATAATTATGTATATATTTAATTTTATAACTCTAACCGCCGCCAAGATAATAAGTGATTCTGACGTTTTTGCTATTGAAAGAATCTTTACTGACCTTATTGGCAAATATGGGTGGCTATTTATTGGGGCTTTCTTTACTTTGTTATTTAAAAACCTTGTATCTAATATTTTAGCTGGCATGATGTTCATGTTTGGAAGTGATTTTGATACAGATGATGTTGTATTTATCGATGGTGAGAAAAAAGCAAGGATAGTAAGACAAACTCCCACAAAAACCGTATTTCATATTATCGAAAGCGACAGAAAGCTAATAGTTCCAAATATTGATCTATATAAACTAAAAATAGAAAAGATTCTTCCAGAAGCAAAAGATTAATAAGGTGATGAGTAAGTTTAATAAAGTTGTGGGGAACACGCCGTTAATAATGATTAATGAACGTGTATACGGAAAGCTTGAAACATACAACCCAACAGGTTCCGTAAAAGATAGAGTGATAAGCTATATTGTTGATGAAGCAGTCTCTAATAATATAATAAATAATAAAACAATTCTCTGTGAGGCAACAAGCGGTAATCAGGAATTGCCCTTAGCGCTATAGCTGCATCATTAGGTTTAAAATGTAAAATATTTATGCCATCCAATATGTCAGATGAGCGTAAAAAAATGATGAAGGTCTTCGGATCAGAGATAATCGAATCACCTCCAAACGATTTTGAGCATGCAATTAATTCTCGCGACCAATTCATATCCAAGACAGAAAACGCCTGGTCTCCGATGCAATTTAGCAACCCTAAGAACATCGAGTGTCACCGAAAAACAACGGCACCAGAAATTTGCAAGAACGCTTGCGGAATTTCAAAAAATCTTAGCGCATTTATACACGGCTCAGGTACCGGCGGAACAATAGAGGGAGTAAGGCAATTTTTTCAAAACAAAGACCCAGTTAGATGTTGGGGTAAATGTCAGTATAAATCAAGCGAGCAAAGCCCTAAAATAATAATGGTAGTGCCAGACGAAGAGATACATGGAATACAAGGTATCGCTGATGGGAAAGATTTTCTAGCCAAATCATCAGACATGGATGAGGTGATTAGAATTACAACACAAGATGCGATTGACAGGGCAAAACTTTTTGCAAAAGAGACAGGTATACTCGTCGGGATAAGCTCAGGAGCAAACATTTTAGCATCCGAAAGATGGGTTAAAGAAAACGACCCAGACGGAATAGTAATCACTATTCTATGTGATCGAGGCGAAAGGTATATGTCTATTTATAATTAATTTATAATTATTTTTTTTTCAATTCATCATAACCACCATACAATTGAGTTAATTCTTGCAACTCATCCAATTTAGATTTTTTTCTATACGGGCAATGCCGACAATCATTGTCACAACAATAACCTCTCTTCAGCAAGAACGATGCAGTCAGAACGACAAAGCCATCTTCAATATAAAAATCTTTGCCTTCAATTAATTTTTTATTACTCATAAATATTTTAATTTTTAAATTTAAAAGAAGACTCGTGTAATGTTTGGCGAATTAATCTCTTCTTTCTTTTTTTTGCTAAAAAGGCATCCATAGAGCGTAATTCAACAACTAATAGTCGGCTAGGCGAGCCACAATCTAGCATCATGAATTCTTCTCTTATTAAAGGCTTATAACTTGAACTGCCTAATTTTACCAACTCCTTATAATTGGCGCCGGCAACAATTGTTTTACCACTTAATGCACTTACTTTCTCGCCCATACCAATGCTTCTAATTACACTAGTGCAAAGCTTCCTATCAAAAAACAAGCTCTGGAAAGAGCTGCCTTCCAGATCTTTATCTAAATCTAAGCCAGCATGTACAAAAATATAATCCTCTAAATGGTAGTAATTAATTGTATGATTTATTAAAAAATTAACATGAACTTCGGGTATTAAATTTAATATCCTGTCAGTCGTCAAACAATGAGGGTTTACATCTGATACGTTAAATCTTTTAAGATACCCAGAGATAGTCTCGTAGCCGCCACTACGAAGCCAAACGCTGATTGCATCCTCGCTGCACTCAAACGAAAATGGCTTGTCAATGACACCTAGCTTCCTTAAAATACACGCCTCTGTCGCGCCTCTTAAAAAGACAACCCTATCACCAAATTTCTCTTTTATGTCAATTAAATAATCAAAAACATAAGCAGATTGCTCTGTTTTGCCTGTATAATTGCCTAAAAATACTAAAGTATCATTGCCGCCATCGCTCTTACGTAGCGGTAAGATTCGAGCACAAATATTTTTTAATAAATCTAAAGAGCCGCGTATATCAGGAATTACATATATGCAATTCAGAAAGGACGGACGCCACTTACTCATTAAATTGCTTAAAATGAATCAAATGCTTTGACAACACCTTCAACGACAGAAGGATCTGACGAAACACAAGTATAATCAAGGGTATCACTTACAACATCACTTTTAGATCTCTTAACGTACAATGCCCCTGACTCAAAAACATAAAATGATTCACTGACACTTCGTGAAGTTTCGCTCTTATAAATCAGCCTGCCGTCCATAGACCTCACAAGCTTAAGAACATCAGCATCTTTTGAAGAAGTTGAAATATACCGACTAACATCATGCAAACACGAATTCGTAGATAACGATTGAAAAAATAAAGACAATCGAGTGAAATTTATCAGATTACTAGGACTGAATTCTTTAGTATCTGGATAAGAGTAAAATTGCCACCACTTTGGCTTTGCCGGCTGTCCAGCGGCAGTGCCGCCTAAACCTTTTAGCATTTCCATTAACTCATTCATATCAGGCATTTTAGTTTGATTCATCAATAATTCCTCTCCATATAAGTTCCACTAAAAAGCTTGTGTTATCGAAGAATAAAGTTAAAATTAACATCTCTTTTTTCTAACTTCTCTTTTTTTATTGTTTAATCTAAAATAAACGCTATCAACTATTTGCCTCCTGATTCGTTGCAAGAATACAAGACTATCTATCTCATAATGTGATGGAATTCTAAAATGAGTTACATGAACCGGAGTTCCCGGCAACACAGTGTCATTCATAGATATCTTAGAAAAACTATACTCTTTTACAGCGCCCATTAAAGATTCCTCAGCGTCTAGGCTCTTTACATCTATAAGCCTACCAATAAAACAAGGCCCATAATCCTTAAACTTTCTACCACCAATATATTTTTCTTCGGTTTTGTTTGGAATTGTTCTTTTTTCAGTGACATGAGCCTTAAACTCACTGATGCCTAAAAACAATGCTAAATTAGGATCTGTTAAAGAGACAATATCAATTGTTTCGCCATTTTTTACAATAGAGAATGGCAAGTAATTTTCAACTAATTTTGAATATTCTTGAAAAATTCTTGCATGGATAGGAAAATCTGCCGTTTGATGTTTTAAATGAACAAGATAAGAAATCATTTCTTCTGGAAAGTTTGCAAGCATTATCTTAAATGCTTCGTACATCAACTTCTTCTTCACAAAGGTAGACTTGTTCTGATTTCTTGATATTAATCTAATTTGATTTTCGATGACATCTTTAAGGACATCATGCTCACGTATGAATCTTTGCTTATGCTCCAACTGATCGTCAGCAAAAACGATTTTATAATCTGTTAAAGTATCCTCAAGCGTAAAATCGCCTCCGTCACCTTGGTTTAAACTGAAATTAAGGCTTAAAATATTTCTTGAAAATTGCTTAGTGGGGTGACTTTTTTTATCTAAATTATAACTTGCCCCGCAGTAAGAGCAATTAATGTAAGGGCAAGAGACACCAAACTCTGTCGCAGATGATTCAGGAATAAACCGGACGCATTCTGGACAGCGATAGCCTTTCTTGGAATGCTTAACAAAGGCCCTATGAAGCATGAGTCTAGACTCCAGAGAGGCCTTTTCTTCAACAGATGTAACTCTATCAATTTTATTCGAAATGATATTTATTTCTTTCGCACACTCCTTACACCGAAAATACTTTCCATCTTTATCAAGCCTCTCAATTTTTCCATAACACCTACAAGCGGGACATATAGGGGCAGTGACTTTTTCTTGCGTATTATTTTCTTTGTAAATTTTTATTGGAAGAATATTAATACATTTTAATAAGTATAAATTTAAATCTCTTCCGTCCCTCCAATGCTGTAATTTACAAAAGAAAACATAAAGAGCATTTCTAAGCTCTTGCTTTGCTCTTGCTCGAAACGAGCGTAACAAACTTTCCGGTACCTCGTCCGACAATTTTAAATTGTAAGCTTTGTATATCAAACGATCTATTTTCGACTTATACAATTCAAAAATATCATTTAATATCCAATTATCTATGTCGTTTTCAGTAATTTTATCGATAATTTGATTAAGCTTGAAAAAAATATTGTCAACCATGCTTTTGTCTGTGATTAAAGGCAGATTAATTAACCGAACGACGCTTTTTAGGCTAATTAGAAGCAAAAAAAAGCCGAGATATGACCTATCTCGGCTCATTGTCGTAACTCGACTAAAGCATAATGCACGTATAACAAATACACAAATTCATTATTTTTTCATCTAAGGCGCTATGTAAGCTGATTGAAACCGTACCTCTCCAAGCGAGGGGCTAATTAAAATGGCATCACCCTTACCCGCCAACAATTCGGCCCCTGGCCGGTCGATGATAACCTGAGAGTCCACTCTAGAGCTTGTACGGCACGCAATTCGTGCAGGAAAGTTCGCCTTAATTAGGCCCGTCAAGATGTCAACTGAAGGCCTCTGCGTCGCCACAATAATATGAATTCCGCATGCTCTTGATTTCTGAGCAATTTTAACAAGAAGTCTTTCAAATAAATTATTCTTATCATCCGTAATTAAATCAGCCACTTCGTCAATTACAATTAATATTTTTGAAAACAAGTTAGGCTTTTTCTTCAAGTCATTGACTCCACGCCTACTCATGATCGCATATCTTTTTTCCATTATTTTTTGGATTTTTTCAAGCATTTTTATTGTCGCATTAAGATCATTGCAAATTACTTTCGCCTTGCGTTTATAAGAAGAAAATTCTACACGCTTAGGATCTACCAAATACAAATCAATATTCTGAAAATTCAATGCATTATAAATTAGGTTATGCAAAAGAACGCTTTTGCCAGAACCCGTTGTACCTGCAATTAGCAAATGGGGGTTATCACTCATATCCAAATGCAATGGCATACCGTGATCTGTCTCTCCAATAACAAGCGGGAAAAAACCTCTTAAATTATTACGCTCACGCTTGTACAGTTCTTTGAGACATAGGGCCTTAGAGTCCCCACGAGTTCCCTGAAGCCGAACAACCCCTTCTTCAGGGATTAGTTTACATGTCAGATTAGATTTTGTTTTTAAATACAAAGAGATTTCATCTATATATTTTTTAATCTCAGCTACACGATGGCCAGTTTTAATCATCGCATCATAGCTAACAAAATGACGATGCTCTCGTGCATTAACACAAACAGCGCCGATCTTAAAAGACTGAAACGCTTTATTTAACTCCAACCTCATTGCAGAACTCATGACAGCATCGCAACCTTTCCAGACCATCTACCCTGATGCATACTCCACTCAAGTATCCGCCTGAACATAAAAACATGATCAGAATTATAATAATTAATCCTTAACGGCTCTTGATCAATAAATTCTTTGATTTTTTTATTGCTAAATATACTTTTATAAGTTGACTTACGCATCTTAATTAAATTCAATTTTTTTTTACCAAGTCTTTGTTGAAAAAATGAGCGCTAATATCTTTGTAAAGAAAATGCACATCCATGGACAATTCTTTACATACTCGCCTATGATCTTTTTTAAAAAGATCTTTTCCCTCATTGAACAAAAACTGATTACTTTTACCAGTAACTCTGTCGTTTGCCCGTAATTTAGCCCTAACGACTCTTTTCAACTCATCGCATCTTTCGCCATTTCCAGATGCAACTAAAACACTAAATAATTTTGGTATTGTCACCACAACTTTGAACTCCTCATGATTATAAATTTAACCACTGAAGCTCACAGTGCAAGTTTTTTAATAATTACTAGTGCTGTTTTTTTATTTTTTGAGCAATTTTTAATAATTTATCACTTCTTGAGATACTAGAATCTTTTAACAATTCAACCTTATCTCCTAATTTAATTTTAAATTTGATTGCATGGCCAAAAGGTAACTCGATAACCATGTCAGAAGGCTCATTCGGGCCAACAGACTCTGTACTGAAGGGCACTCCCTTACAGATATCTATAATCTTACCTTTTTTACAGAAAATGATATCTAAAGGCGACGGCGTATCCTTCATCCAAAACTTCCTAACCATTGGAGTTCTGTAGGGAAAGACCATGCAATTTGGCGGCCACTCAACGCCCATCAATCCCTTTTGATACTCAAGTGAGCAAGTGGGAATAATTACATCAAAAATATGTTCATTTATTTTTATAATACCAGACTTCATTACTACCAACCTTGCTAATTAATATTATATAGTTAATAACAAATTATTAATTTATTTTATCTTTGATGCCTTGTCAGTAATTTTCTTTTTTTTTAATGGCTTATCAATAAGTCTAGGTATGTCTTTTTTAGGTCTTATTATTTTATCAATTAAACCATAATTCAGCGCCTCTTCCGCTGTAAAATATTTATCCGTAACACAGTCTTTTCTTATTTTGTCCAAAGTCTTGCCGCAATGTCTGGCCAAAATATTCATAAGCACTTCGTTCAACTCCTTAACTCTATTTGATTCCAGTTCAATTTCTTTTTGACTGCCCTGAATTCCCCAAACTTGAACTGCATGAATCATTACCTTAGAGTGCTGGTAGGCAAATCGCTTACCCTTAGTGCCTGCCGATAAAATAACAGCAGCAGCAGAGTAGGCTTCTCCTATACAAATCGTCCTAACCGGAGATTCAATAAATTGAATTGTATCATATATAGTTAATAAACCATCATTAACAGTGCCGCCTGGACTATTAATATAAATTGAAATATCTTCTTTATTATTTTGCGAATCAAGCCAAAATAAAGTAGCAGTGAATGCAGTTGCGACTTCGGCGTCAATTTCGTCATGCAAAAATAGTATTCTATCTTTTGCTAATCGAGAATAAATATCATATACAGCTTCACCGCCCTTGACTTTTTCATAAATCATCGGATGCATATTTGTAATAATTAAATGTTAAAGATCTTCACGACATAAAAAGAAAAATAAAAAACCCGCCAAATTGGCGGGCTTTTTTATGACTAATATTTTAAGCTTAAATCAGTCAGCGGGTGAGATGTTTTCTAGTGCAGATATTTCGATAATCTTAGGAGCAGGCGTGCTTCTTTTTTTATCTGATCTTGGACTCACTTCATGCGTGAAAATAAAATAAGCCGCAATATCGCTATTCTCCAAATAATTAGCAACGCCACACCAACCGTTAAATACAGCTTCTTTGCGAACGCCATTAAAACGAAGATCTGCAAGGTTCATTTTTACACTTGCGCGCTTTTTAACCTTGCTTGCAGAGCCACCCTTCTTATCAAAGAACGGACCATAAACAACTTGAGGCTCGACATTCCATTTTTCCACAAAAATATCTACGACATTCTTTTTAGAAAAATTATCGTTTTCGTTGTCCTTTAGCTTGTCTTTATAATCTATAGAGCGATATCTTTCAGAAACCAGCTCGTTATTGATTAACGATGAACAAACCCAAATAACCGGGCGCGACCCCTTCGGCGCCCCTCTTTTTTTCTTTTGAATATTTTCAGATTCAGTTGAATTTTCAATTTGATTCATTTAATTATTACCCTACCCCTGAACTTTTATTTAGTAACGTAATATTAATAATTTAAAAAAATTACTAAATAATTGTTCAGCGTTTCTTTGTACCTGAAGATATTAAGCACCGCTCAAAAAGATGTCAAGAGAATGTAGTGAGATGTAGCAAAATAATCCAAAAAGCCCAGTTTTATTGAAAATTAACGAATAAAACCAATAACTTGTTAGTGTTTTGTCAATGTTCTGCAAAACCAATGACAAAGAGGAAAAAGAAACAACGATCTTACTTTTTTTTAAAAAAGTCTTTTTTCTCTCTAATTAAATTACTGAACTCAGAGTCAGGTATAAATTTGGTACTATTAAAGCTTTCAACATATTTTGCCTCATCTGAGAATGGTAATTTTGCAGAATGTCCATGAAATACGTAATTAAATAATGTTCCAAAATTTTTTATGTATATAGCATTGTTATTCAATAATTCATTTTCTAAAAAATTGGAAATTATTCTACAAGAATCAATCAAATATTTTTTTGGCACTTGGCCGTCCAACTTTTCGTATAGAATATTCACCAGCTTAGTTCTATTGATTCTCAAGATTCTCCTTTTCAATTAACTTCAATCTTGCATAAAGCTCTTCTCTAAGGGGGATGATTTTAGTATCAAGCGTGCGAACCTCCCTCATAAGTAGATCTTTTAATTTTCTTAATTTTTTTAATTCATGCTCTATATCTTCACATGTGCAATCTTCAATATTTTTAAATTTCATTTAATGAAATATTTATGCCAATGGTCGTTTATCCCAATTTTCACCCTTAACAATCGGGCGGCTAACATTATCCTCAATGCGAGTTATTATACCATGCCTCCACAGCCACTTTATGGCGGTATAAGACACCTTATTCTCCTTGACGCTAGTAACCTCATCCATAATATCTCTTGGGGTCACATAAGAAGGGTGCTTTTCTTCAATAAATGTACAAATTTTTGCACACAAATTTCTCATATAATCATCAAGCTTATTTTCAGGAATATTAAAATCTAAAGCCGGAGATCTGCCCTCCTCGGCCCCTCTAGCCTTACCGCCTAAAGTTCTGACAATTGAATTAAGCTTTAATTGACGATTTCGAAGCTTTTCTATTTCAAATATTTCATTATCAATATCTTTAATTTCTTTCTTAGCACACTCACAGATTTCATGCGGCGCTTTTTTACCAATACTAATACACTCATTCATATACTCTAAAAGAAAACTATCAGACATTTTTCCTCCAAAAAAAAGTTAGCTCAACTCAGCAAGTTTAAAAATAGATTCATAAAGATAAGGACAATCGTTACAAGAAGACCATTCTATACCTAAATAATTAAACCTATCAATCACAGATAAAACATTAGCTTGCGTGAATGTATCAACATCAAACCACATTTCTTTATTTTCATCCAGAACGATGAATTTGTTATCTACAGACCCATCGGGTAGATTAAAATCACAACTCAAAGCCATTATTTTAGAATCATCCAAGCAAATCCCAAAAAGAAACTCGGAACTGTCATCAATAGATAAATCAACGAGACACCCATGAAATATAGAGTCCCCGAGATCTATCCTAGCTGTATAAACAGCATGAGCTACGTCACCAGAACCATCGTATGTTAATACCAACTCTTGGTTTGGCAACCGAAAAGTTGGATCAGCCAGCCCGCGACCACTAACCCCCTTAGCGCTAACCCCTACGCAATTTAAAATATGCTTAATTATTTCATTCTTTAAAAAATGATTCATAACTTGATTTTGAAATTAGCCAACAATGACTGGAGACTATCACTAACAATGCCAAATGAGCCCTTAAAACCTGAAAGGTTTTGTATTTTCGGAAGCTTATCTAACTCCTCTGAAATAAAAGACTGATAGTCAAAATCATCCCCAGCCAGCTTCCGTCTTGCCAATTCCTGCATACATTCTAGAGCAAACTCTCGATTCATTCCTAATGATTTATATATTATCACTTGAGATGCTAAAAACTTAGAATCGCTCTCACTGATTCTTTTTATTGCATCTTCAATAGATTTTTTTAAAAAAGTACCCTCGGAGCTATCTTCATTCATTTAGTTTATCCATCAAACCTTTGTGCGGATCAAATTTTGCAAAAACTTGAACTTTATTACCAGTAACAAGAGGGCTTGATACATAAAAAGAGCCAAACCCACGCAATGAAACAACGTCACCCTTTAACATAGAAGTCCGTATTTCTTGAAAAAATGACCTTATAATAACCTTGCATAAATCCATAGAAATATTAGAATTGGCATGTAACTTAAACACCAACTCATCAAGTCCGTCCAAAGTTACAGCTCTACCGTCATATATCGAGCCAATAAAATCATCAATATCTGGATAAAATTCATTCATATTAACGATATAATAAAACCTCGTAAATCATATATAACGTAAAAATGCTGAAAGTAATCAAAAAAATAAAGTACCGATACTTACAGCAAGGTGATTAATTAAAAATTAATCTTTTAATAAAGAGCAGAATTATGGATATTGTTATTGAACGTGGCAAAGTTGTTGATATTGAAACTCTGCCAGAATTCTCTATTGCTCTTGACGGTTATGTTCAAGGCCCCAGAATCGATTCAAAACACAAAAGATATAGTTTCGATCATCACGGAGACTGCATTCGCTTTTGCACCACTTCAGCCTGCATGCAAACTTGGACCGCAATACTCTTAGGTCTAAATCCCCAAGATTACACAGTATTTGCAAATGATATCGATGCTGATGTCTGCGTCAGCGTATGGTGCCTAAAAAACCCCGAAAGATGCACAGAGCCACTAGTGAAGAAGCTCGTAGATGCCGTTGGCATAGGCGACATGCACGGAGGGGCGCTAACAAGTAATGGAATGACCAAAACGGTCGAATGGATTAGCGCTCCAGAAACTGATTCAAAAAGAAACAACGATTACCACAAGCTATCCAATGACGGCCTCGGTACTATTATGGAGTCGGTTCTCCATCGAATTGACATGTACGTCAACGGAGAGGCTTCGGCAGAAATAGCAAAGCAGGCAAAGCACGGAGAGTATAAAATTCTCAGAAATGAAAATAACTGGGTCTTAGCAGAGTCTCAGGACCCTCATGCGCTATCTTCTCTTTATCAAGGTGGTTTTGATCGTATTTTGCTAACAAGGCCTCAAGAAGACGGCTCTATCGCCGTAACAATCGCAAAGAGGAGCGACTTTATAAGCAGCTTCCCAATAACTAAAATGTATGATGAGCTTAACAAATTAGAAGATGGCTGGGGAGGAAGCTCAATTATTGGTGGTGCGCCAAGAAATGATGATGGCTCAAGAACTAGATTATCTTTAGATAAGATTTGTGAAATAATTGATAACTGCGTGCTCAATAAAAAAGTTCAAAGCGTAACAAAAAGATCTAAAAAAACAAGATCAAAAAAAAGCTAAAGAATTATATTAAAGTAGATTCTATACGATTCTGATTAAAGATTTGAACACACAAGCGCCCAGTTTTCTCAGGCCGAGTATTTATATTACAAGAATATGAGTAATACTTTGGAAGGCCGTCAGAGTCAGAGCTACCTCCACTTACCACATAACCAAACCTGCCATCATAATAATGATGCCATGACTTAGAGCTTACCTCTGCCTCCTTGTCCGGCAAGATATCATTTACAAAGCAAGAATCTATATCATTTGAAATATTGTACCAAGAAGAATTGGGCTTAATTCCCCCGTGAAGTACAGTCACGCTGTTAGTTGAATTAAATGAAAACCCCACAACTAAAGGCTGTTTCTCCATCCAAAGAACAAGATCAGTTATTTCTCTTCTCTCCCTCGCCTTTCTAATGTGAGCCAATTCATTCACACCGCGAACAAAAAATACTTTACCAGACTTTTGTAAATCAATTATTTTTTTATAAATAGAAATATCTTCAATAGTGTAATCTACACTGGAAGCATTTCCAACAAAGCATATATAATTATCCCTCAACAAAGAATCTAAAGAACCCAACAAGCCCAGCTTTTTAAAAAAAAGCTGGGCTTGTCCATTTATATTACCAAAAACAATTAACTTGCCATTATTTAAAATATCAACCTTACCAAGCATACATCAAAATTTATAAGGAGTTAAAAATCCAATTTCTTCGGTAAATTGCCTCGCCATTTTCTCTTCAAGACTTTGCGCCTTGTACCCAAGCTTATGGTACAATCCGTATTTATAACTAAGCGCATGATAAAGCTCATGAGCAAAAGCATGATGAAACTCATTCACTCTAATTTTCGCCTTCCCAAACCGAATTACGGTGCGATGTTTATTCAACACGTCATTTCTTACATAAAGATGGCTTGATTGCCTAGAATAATAACCCCAAAGATTACCTTTACCCAACGATTTTGCCCTCTCACGAAAGCGATACTTATAATCGTTCAAATTTCTGGCAGATCGACCTCCATCATAACTAGCAAAGGGAAGAAGAGAGACATCTATTCTTGAAGGGAGTTCATATTTATATTTATTAGACGAAACTCTTTTAATATTCAATCTAACTTTGTATTTTTTGATAAAGTGGGCAACCACATAGTTACAAGTCGCATTTAACTCTTTAACACTATGATACGTTCTCTTTGAAATATTATACTCAATATTTGACGGACGCCACTCCACAATACGTACATTCTTACACAAATATTTAAGTTTAATTGTTTTTCGCAAACGCTCCGATGGCATTGTCTCCTCCATACAGAAAGACTTTGACTTAAAAGTACAAGCATCCAATGCAAAAGAGTTATTTGAAAAAGAAATAACACTCAAAGCTACAAATAAAAAATAAAAAATTCTCATGAATATAATATAACTATTGTTATTTACATGTCAATATTAAATCGTTACTAAATGGCTTTTTTTCTTTCTTTTTCAATCCGAGAGCTTTGCCAGTGCCAAATTGTTTTTTGTAGCTCCGAGTAAGAATTTATATTTAAATTTGAAGAAAGAAAGCAAATAATCATAACAATTTCGCCATAAACTACTCCGATAGCCTCCTCAGACAACTCACCGCTGATAAGCTCACTGATAAGATTGTTGAGCCTGGCCGCGCTATCCAGAAGTGATAGATTGTGCTTTTCAGCCTCACGCTCAGCTTCCTCCCACAAAACCTCAAAATGCTTCAAATTAGACCTCACAAATAAAAAACCCTTGTTTTTTTATAACAAGGGTTTTATTTTTCTTTATTATTTATACGCCGCTTCACCTTGCAATGCTATAAACATAAGATCCTCGTGTTCCATCGACAACAATATCACCACGCTTTTTCAATTGAAACAAATAACTATTAAGCATAGATCTTTTAATATCTACCTTTTGCTGTTTTAGGTAGGACTCAAGATCTCCAGCGGAGATGCCTTTATTATGACTGCCAATGGCGCTCAAAACAGCTGAAGTTTTTGTATTAGCACGTTTTTTAGACTTCGGCTTAGCCTTATTAACATGACTTTTTACCAACCCCTTAGTCTCTTGAGGGCGCTTATTTTCTTGAGGGCGCTTGCTAGCAGGAGCTGAATCAATATCAGATGACTTTGATCGATTTTTTGACTTACGATTCAAGGACTTATTATTGTCACTAAAATTAAATGCGTCTACAACATTACGCAATTCATAATAACTTTTTTCAGCTTGAATCATTTTTCGCTGAAGATGCCCTTCAATCAAATTTCTAAACTTTTCATCATTCTGAATCATTTCATTCAAAAGAGCTACCTGGTTTTTGGTCAATTGCTTCATAGTTTTCCTTATCATTAAAAAGATTTTGGCCTTATTTAAAGGCCGCTTACAGAGAGTATAATAATAACAAAAATACACAAGTCAATAGCATTACTTGTAAAAAAATAAAAAAGCCTCAATAAAACATTGAGGCCTTTAAATTTATGATTTAAAATAAATAATACCTTTAGTAGTCCTTAGGGTAGTCTCTGAAATTATTGAAGCTATCATTAAAGTCACGACCCGATTGGTAATCAAAACCATCAGATCCGCGATTATAATCACCACCTCGAACTACAACATCATAATTACTACGATTATAATTTTGACGTGAACGATGAGGTCGGTTGTACTCCTTAATCGGACCTACAACCTGCAATTCCTCACAGCCATCCTTACTTGTGAAGATGATAAAGATCATTCCTTTGCTGCAATCAATTGCACCTCGAAACATCAACTTTCCAACATAAAACTTTTTCCCATACTTATCTTTTCTGGAGTCAAGGCTAACTCTAACCCTATCATTTCTTTTCGAATATTTGGAGAATGTTGTATTATCATTATTTATAGTTGCAACCTGCAACTCCTCCTCACCATCTTCAGAAAGAAAAATCAAAAACGTCACACCGTCAGAGCAATTAATCGATCCAGGAAACTGAAGCTTCCCTAAATGAAACATACTACCGTTTTTATCTTCTCTTGGATGTAATTCTACTTTCATATTAACCATAATACCTATCCTATTTTTTTTAATTTAACTAATTGCCTAAATAATAATCCTTGCAACAAACAATCAAGGCTACGTATATAATAACCTTAAAGGCATTCCTAGTCAAGTGCAGCGTAAACCCCTAGAATCATTGAAAAAAAATAAAGGTGTAATAAAAACATTGTAAGTTGCAATAAATCTTTATTTATAATTAAAATTATAATTAACAAAAATATATGAAATTATTAATATTTTTATTTTTCATTGAATAGATTTTTCGCTCTAAATACGTCATAACCATTAAGCAATATATTATATATAAAATCTTTGTCATCTAAAAAGACTGGTATGTCGCTATCAAGCGTCCATTTATTTTTTTTTAATTCCTTATTATTGTTATTGATTAATGTTGGTACTTTATAAGCCGCTGTACCTCGAACAAAGCTAGTCGGGTATAAATTGTAAAAATTAATATCACAAATTTCAAACAACAAATCTATTTTTTCTTCAACTGTCTTTCCGCTAATTAATCTTTCAGCTTCATGTCTGCCATAAACATCTGATATGTAATAAAAGCAAGAGTCATAAATTATTGATCTAATAGACTTCTGTTGCCTGTACATTAGATAATTGTAAACCTCAGCCAAAGACGGTAATGCAAATGCCTTTGAATAGAAGGCCACATCACCAGAATTACTTAAATCTGCCCTACACTTATTGAGTGACTTAATAAACCCTAGCGTAACCAAGCTTGCTGATATTGAAGATATTTTTTGAACGTTATTTTGATACCAAGAGTCATTGTCATTTTTAATGATTAAATTAATCTCATCATAACATTGTAATACAAAAACTGCGCTTTGAACGTTAGTAGCCAAAAAAAGAGAAGCATCACCCATGCATTCCATTAGAAATGCATCAAACGAGCCATATTCTAAATCAAATATCTTTTTTAAATTTCTTGCTTGTATTCTTATAGCTAAAGGTAGTCCGCTTGTAATTTTATAATCATAACAGTCCTCATAAATTAACTGTCTTTTAGCTAGTGATAATGACATTTTTAAAATTTAGAATCTAGTAATTTTATAAAAGAATTTATACTACCCAGCTTATTGACTGGGATGCTTATACCAAGATGACCTCCTGTTCTAGGAATCTCGATAATTTTTTCACAATAATCATTCCAAATCTTGCTATTTCGAGCGCACCACCCTGCAATGTGAAAGTGGGGTTCAAAAAAACCATCATTAAACTTTGGCTCTTTCAAATGAATAAAAACCTGAATGTAAGCATCAATTTCTTTTGTAATTTCTTCCTTTTTTATAAAAAGGTTCAAATTATCACGGTAAGGATAATAGCTACTAGTTTTTATATTAATAAGCTTTGTTGCATTATTAACCTTTACTACTAAATCTGATTCGTCGCCCGTCCCTACACAAAATTCAATGCTACACTTTTTATGCTGGCGACTTAAAATATCAAAGATTAGCAAGCTTCCAATCAAATCTAAAAGATCACCCTCACCGCGCTCTTGATCTTGAGTCTCATTAAATCCAGAATACCTTTTATGCGGAGTATAATTTAAATAAGTATATTGAGCGTAGTCTAAAATTTGAGAAGGAATTATATTTTCATTCATGATAAATAATTGTAAGTGAGAGCTTTAAACCCTCACTTATACAAAATAATTAAAATTAAAATCTAAACTTCAAAGTTTAGATTTATATCTAAATCGTTATTATCAACAGTTAACTTATCATTCAGAACAAACCATTGATCAAGATTACACCGCATAGCCATTACTGCTCTATCTGAGCAACGATACAATGTGTTATTAACCTCTGGTTCTTCGCTATGCAGAGCCTCTAGCGCGGAAAGTATATCGTAATGATGACTCAAAACTTCACCAGAAAACGACTCAATCTCAAAATTAATCTTACTGCTCATTTAAACTCCCCGTTTATTCGCACACATCAGCGTTGATGAGACATCAACCCCTTTAAGGTTATACAAAGCAAGGAAAAAGTCAAACAAAAACGAACAAATCACAGCACAATGAACAGGTTATCAACAGCTTAAATTATACATAAACAAGAGATATATAAAAATACATGAGACTTAATGCATTATTTATGCTAACTATCTTGCTAAGCGGTTGCAACTTTGGTAATTTTCATCTTGAGTATATAGCAAATAGAAAATTCGAATATTGTATACTGTTAGACATGGCGCAAAAAATAAATGATGGCGAAAAATTAGGTTGCTGGATAAAATGGCTATACTACAATTATGAGCATGCCAGCGAAGAAAGAAAAAAATATGGAGCAAAGAGGGTTAATGATATTTACTCCATAATTAAATTCAAATAGATCTAATTCTACCTGTAGCTATACCTTCTCCATTCAAGGTGTCAATAATATTATTGATAATAGCGCCGACAAGCAATAATTGCCCGGATAATTCATCACAATCAATTAAATTATCGTTCAAGTAGTCAATTTTAGATTTTAAATCACCAAGCTCTTTAGCAATATTTTTTTTAGAGCCAAGCATATAATTAATTGGTAAGATAATTTACCACAAGACTATGAATCGAGCTATCTACATTTGACTTCCAGCTATCATCATTATTTTTTATTGACTCTCTAATTGCCGTGGCGGAGATAAAACCAATATCCGCCGGAGGCTTATGCTCAATCGTGCCGTAGCCTACGCCTCTCCCCCAATTGACGCTTTCTATGTCGGGGATGACCATTACCTCCACATCTTGATCTTTATAAACTTCTTTGATCATTTTCACAGTTTGATCTGTGGTGAATGGGTTTTTCTCATCAGGAGGAATGTCTCGAACACAGATCAAAACAGGGGTTCCCTCATCAAGCTTTTGACTAATAAGCCACTTGTGGCCGTTATGCATCGGCTGCCATCTACCTATAAACATAGCTCTTTTCATATTAACCCTCATCACCTAATAATTGACTTTCAACTTGAGACCAGCTTTCAAATCTCAAAGCATGATCATCAATATAATAACTAGCAGCTATCTTCGTATTTGTAACATCATCAAAATAAGAAGAAAGATTATATTTTTCCAACCAGGGAACAATATACTTAACTGGCCTGCTTGACATAACGACCAAGCGGTAACCTTTACTCTTTAATTTTTTTAAAGAAGCCTCTACCCCCTCCATTGGAGGATCATAAGCATTATCTAAACCTTGAAAGCCCCTGGAATATCGATGAATTACTCCATCAAAATCAATTGCAAGGGTTTTTCTTTTTTGCTCTAGTGGTATCTCTTTAATCTCAGACATAACAAATAACCAATGTCTAAAAACACATAAGAAAATTAATGTATCGACAAATTAAAAATTTATAACCTCAATACCATCTTCGGTTGTATAATAAATTTTATTAACTTTTTTTGTTTTTATTGCACTCATGCAGCGCGCACAAGGCCTGGCAAGGCCGTAAGATCCATCCCTCTTAACCCTAGCGACGTAAAGAGTACATCCAAAACCACACTTTCTTAGCACCCTTGTCTCTGCATGAATATACGGAGTAACGACTCGATTTGAAGTATTTCGTGATGTTACAATAACACCATCTGCCCGAACAGCAGCCGCCCCCAAATAAAAATGACGACGACGATCATTATTAAATTTAGCAGCGCTCGCCGCCAAATCAATCATTCTTTTAATTTTCAAAGACATCAATTACGGCTAATCGAACTATCAATACTTCCGTCATCCTGTGCAACTTTTAAGAGCACCAAATATCCTATTAAATCCATAACCGTATCTTCATCTAAGTCATTTCCATGACCGTTAGAAATTCTGGACAATTTATCATCAATGCGGATTTTTATTTGCTCAACAGAATCCGCTCTTGAAAAAACTCTGATTGGAGAAATTGCCGAATCTCCATATTTACGATTTTTTGAAATTAATAAATCTTTAACTTGATCTACTACAGATAATATTTTATCTTCTGTACTCATTAATAACTAATCTTCAAACTTTGAAGCCTCTCGTTTTCTATCTAAATATACAGAAGCTCCGTTGTACAAAAAATCTGAAATCTTACGAAGATCTAACTTAGATGTATAAACAATATGACCTAGTTCTTTATTGTTTTTCGATCTTTTTACTTTAATATCTCTTTCCCCAACACCACAATGGTTTTTCAGGACCGCCATGAAAGATTGTAAAAACTCAACAGGGCCGCTTGTTTTAAAGTATACAACCCTACCGGTATCTTTATCTTTATAAAAGTTACCCTTGGCATCCACCCACCCTCTAAGAAAATGTCGAACCAAAGAATGATTCTTAACCCAATCAGGCATGTTATAGTTATAAGTTTTAGAAGAGGTTACATTGAATTCTTCTTCTAAATCTGTAACCATCTCCTTTGAAGATACCAAAAACCTTACCGTCAAATAAGGGTTTGTATTTTTGTTAATGGTCAATTTTTTTACAGGGGCCTCGGATTTGATCGCATTCTTTAACTTATTTAAAAACGCCTCTTCTCTAAAAGACATATTAACAAAAATTCTATAGCTAGACTTTCCGCTTGTATTTCGAGAGATATTTCCATTTCCCGCTAAAAAGCCAGCCCAATAAAACTGCTCCTCCCCTTCTCTTGAAAAGAAGCGATGATCGCAATCATATTTTCTAAAAGAAAAACCATATTTAATATTATTTTTCTTAAATAGGCCAACCATTTTTGACCGACTCATATTATACTTTTTCGCTACTTTAGAAATATTCTTGTATTTTAAGTAATCATCCTGCAATGCTTTTCTAACATCACCGCTAAGGACCCCCTCAAAATCAACAAGACTATTTAAACTTAAATCATCAAATAAAATATTTTCACTCATAGGGATAATCTAACCACCCTGGTCGTAATTGCAATAGTAAAAAATCTATTAAATTAAAAAGTAAATACAGTTAGTTTGACTTTTTTGAGCGCTCCTTCATTCGAGCTGATTTGTAATTCAAATCAAAGTTATTATTGGTTTTTAATTTTAATTTAGAATGAAGCTCTTTGAGAGCTGCCTGTGGCGCACCCATAATACTTATAGTTACAAAATCTTCAAAGCCGTCTGGGTTCTTTAGTACCGCCTTTGCAATAACGCTTTCCCCTACGCCATCTTCGCCTTCGGAATAACAGTAAACGAAAGAAATTAAAACATGATCAGTTTTAAACGGCTTTGTGGTGTCGTAATAAATACTAGCAAGGTTAATAATATCTTTAATGGTTTCTTTAAACCCCCTACTATCAAATTTCAATTCCATACTTGTGAATATAACACTATTGATTCAATCAATAAAACAACATTGTTTTGAAATGAAAAAGGACAGAAATTACTTTAATAATCGAAGAAAAAAGAGAAGAAAAGAATTTCTAGATACTCTTGGTGGCAAATGTGACAGCTGCGGAGCCATTGATGGGTTGCAATTTGATCACATAGATCCAAAAACTAAAAAATTCAATATATCAAAAAAAATAGATGCCCCAAGAGAAATTATTATTGAAGAATTGAAAAAATGCAAAATACTGTGCGAGTCTTGTCATAGAAAAAAGACAAGAGATAATTGGGAATATGGAAGACCAAAAGCAGAACACGGCTCTTTATGGATGTATAAAAAGTACAAATGTCGTTGCGATAAATGCAAAAAAACAATGAGCGATTACAATAAAAACAAAAGAATTCAGCTAATTAAAGAAATATCTGACCTTCTTAAAATTATGCTTTAATTATATTTTTTAAATATTTTTATAATTATTAATAATAATTTATTATAATTGTGTAAGATAATAAATTATTATTTATTTAGGAGTAAAATTGAAAAATATATATTTGTTTCTTTTTTTATTATTATTTTCATTTGGATGTTGCATTAATAAAACTAAGTCTCCTGAGGTAAAGCCGCCGAAATTAAGTCAGCAAAGCAGTGAAGTATCTGAAGCTCTAGCTTTAAAGTATCAAAACTCATCTGTGGCGTTAATTGTAAATTTGCCAAACACCTACAAAACCTATTGTAGCGGTGTGTGGGTTTCTAAGTACACAATGGTCACAGCCAAACATTGCGTTGAGCTTGAAGGATTGCTTGAAGGAGAGGATGTAATAGGAATGCCTTTAAGCTTAATAAGCTACAACGAATTCAGAGCCACTTTTCCACCAAAAAAGCGCGCAAAAGCCTTCAGCGCTATTGTTAGTGGCATATCTGAAGGCTCCGACATCGCTCTTCTTACTACAAAAGAAGAAGTTGCTCATGAGACAGTAAGGGTGCCTGAAAGGCCAATCGCCGTTGGAGGGCCAGCTTATATAGTCGGAAGCACCGCTGGCTTTCCATTTACGTTTATGAAGGGCGTTGTTTCTCAGATAAGAAAAATGAATATTTTTAAAAATAAGCCACCAATGAAAACGGTTCACATAACCGCTCATGTATGGTTTGGGAATTCAGGAGGCCCTGCTATTGACTCAAACGGAAACCTGCTGGGAATATGCTCTTTTATGATGAGGGCTCCAGGAGCCACATTCTTCGTACACAGAGACGAGGTAATAAAGTTATTAGATAAATACGAAATAGAATTCTAATCTTCATCGCTATAAGAATAAAACTCTAAAATCTTATCAGAAATTGATTTTAGAGTTTTTTGTTCAATTTTCCTAACGCCCTCCCGACTTAGATCTAACATCTCAGCGACTTTAACAAGGCTCGCGCATTCATTCTCAGAGTTAAATCCAAATCTTTGTTGGATAATAAACTTCTGCCTGTCATTTAATTGATTTAAAATAAAATTAACATCATCAATTAAACGCTTTTTCAGCAATGAGCCGTCTGGACTCTGAAATACATTGCTCTGAAGGGAGTCAGAGCTGCTTTTAAACAATGCAACATTTGTTGAAAATCCTTTTCCGAAGTCTTCTGCTTTATTTGGATGCTCCTCAAAGGAAGAATAGTTGAAATTATTTAAAACAACGTTTATAATGTCTTTTGTATTTCCTGTAATTTCTTTATATTCTTCTTCATTTAAAGTTCTGTTCTTTAATAGTAAAGATTTCTTATTAAGTTTTTTATATTTACGTCTTTTATTTTGAACATTAATTGGAAACCTTATTGTAGAATTCATATTATCTATAAATCTATTTATAAAAAACTTAATCCAGTAAACGGAATATGTTCCAAAGGAATACCCTAATCTATAGTTATATTTATCAACCGCTCTCATTAAGCCGAAGATTCCCTCTTGAATCAAATCATCTACAGAAACATTAAGGCTATTTCTGTAGATTTTATAAGCAGACATTCTTACAAGTCCAATATGACTCTTTACAAATTTTTGTTTTTTATTAATTATATCTTTTAAGATATAATTAATTTCTTTCTTCCACTCTGAAAAGAATATAGTATTTTTTATCTTATTTATAGTCTGAGTGTAAATTTTATTATCGCTGTAGCTTATATTTGAAGAAAATATATTTTTATCAATAAGCCTAATCCATTCTGAAAAACCATCAGATCGGTTTATTTTTGAAACAAAGCTTGAGACTAACATACTAAAAGTACAAATACTGTAGTCGCAATTATTATAGATAATATCTTTTAATTGATTATAATCTTTAGATTTAAATAACTCATCTGCATCAATAAATAATTCTTTTCTTTTGCTGTTGTTAATATCAGCTACTAGCTTTTCATTCAAATCTTTGAAAAAGCAAACCTGCAAAGGCTTGAATGAAAATAGCCTCAAGCATAAATCTTGATAAGATTCTTCAAGGTTTACGAAAAAGGTATTAGTATCACTAGCGCTCGCAACAACCATAATAATTACCTGAGATCTAAAAACACCAATTTAAAATAAATTGAATCAATCTCCGCTCGGAAGCTCCAAGCATAGCCTGTTAATCCTTACATTGCAATACAAGGTTGTGATTCCCAGAGCAATCGCAATAGAGGCCGACACAGCCGCCACAACCTTCAATGAGTAACAAAGAGAAAGAAGTGAAATCGCTAACATTACAACTGAAGTTGGATGAGTTAAGCTTTTAATCGTTATTAGATTATCAATTATTAATAATATTTTTTTAGTTTTTTTATTCACATAATATTCTTGCTAATAAATACAACAAGAATCGATAAAAACTAAAATTACTCAGTAGGGCGGGTCAGACTTGAACTGACAACCAACGGTTTATGAGACCGTTGCTCTAACCAATTGAGCTACCGCCCCGTAGAAAAGGTAAAGTACTCACCGACTAAAGGAAAGTCAAGCAGTTAAGACGACTAAAGTTGTCAAAAAAAACAGGCATACTTCTTGCAAGAAAGAGATACATCTTCGTGGTCAAAGATCAGAGTATTTTACGTCAAGAAGCTTTTTTCTTATGACTTTTCTTATTCCTGGATTAATTTTTATAGCATAAGGCATTATTTTATTTCTAACTATATTTCTCATATATTTATTTGATTTGTTAGAAGGATCTTCTATATATTCGATACTATTTTTTAAAGACCAGTTTATAATTTGTTGTTTGCTAGTTAATAAAAACGGCCTTATTACATTTTTATTTTTATAAGGTGTTAGCTTTGGCTTTCCACATAGAGACGACAAGATCCACCACTCAACTACATCATCTAAATGATGTGCTGTTACAATTGGTAATTTGCAACTATGAAATATTTCATACCTTAAATTTCTCCAGTATTCTTCAGGAGATTCATTTGTATGAATAGCTCTTTTTGGTTTAAATAAAAGCAACTCAATATTATATTTTTTTGAAATTTCTTTTAGAAAAAAAGAGGCTTTTTCTCCATAATCTGTCCCATGATTAATATTTATTAATTTGAAGTTATGACCTCCCTTTAATAAAAAATCCATAGCTACCATAGAATCTATACCTCCTGAGCAAGCTAAATAAAATAACTTTCTTGGTGGTTTTTTAAATAGGTGAATCATATTTGCTTAGTATTTAAGTGCTTTTATGAGATCTTATAAATAATAACATTATACTATAAACTAAGACTTATCCTAATAAATACAATCACTTAAGTATCTGTCAGAAAAAACTGCTATATAATACTTCGTATTATATGTATTTATATATATTTATATATTTTATAATATTATTTATAATTATATTACATATATTACAATTGACGCGCGCAGCACCTGCGCGTAGCAATATGCATGCCACAATCAGCTAAATCATATGTTTTTTTTTATTTGAATTTTTGTCGATAAATTGGCTACGGGCTAATATTTTTTCGTATGCAGTATCTGTGGAGTTTATCTTTCACTTTCTTTTCAATTTGCCTGATTCTTTCTTTTGTTAAGTTGAGTTTTAATCCAATTTGTTCAAGTGTTTCTGGCTCGTCGCTTGTCATCCTCTTTTCTAAAATTAATAATTCAGCATCATTTAGAGATAGTTTAAATTTATTTATGTTTTCTTTTAAAATTAAAATATTTTCTAAATTTTCAAATATTTTTTCTGGTGTGCCTGACTCTCTGGCGCTAAGTTTTTCTAAAGAGTTTATTAAACCATTGCTGTCGTCTTCATTATTGTTGGACGAAGTGTCTAAGCTAAGCTCCGGCGACGATAGTCTTTGTTCCATTTCAGAAAGCTCTTGCACTTTGACGTCAAGTCGTGCTGCAAGTTGCTCCTGCGTTAGAGATATGCCTTGGCCCTCTAGCTTTGCTTTTTCTTTTTTTAATACATAAAATAGCTTTCTTTGCGCTTTGGTAGTTCCGATGCGAACTAAATATGTAGACTCAAGTGTATATTTTAAAATATAGGCTTTAATCCATCCCGCCGCATAGCTTCCTAAGGGGACTCCAAGATACGGGTTAAATTTTTCAATGGCTCTCATTAATCCAAGAGTGCCTTCTTGAATTATATCTAGGAAATTTTCTGAATTAAATTTATACTTACTTGCTATTTTGATGACTAGTCTTAAGTTGTGGTAGACTAATCTTTCTTTAGTTTTTTCATCTTTAGTTTCGTAATAAAAAGAAGTTAATTGTAACTCTTCTCCTTTTGACAATACTTTATATTCGCTAACTCTTTTAGTATAAAAATTTGATAGAATTGCTTTTTTTGAACTATGCATTTTTCCCCGTGTTTGTTTTGCATATAAACAAGTTAAATTTTAAATAAAGTTATTTATTATATTTTAGTTCATTTAAAGCTTTTTTTGTTTTTATCATATCTTTAAGCGATACCATTCTTTTGCCCTTCAGGTTGGTATCCGAATATCCTAATTTTTTAGCCTCCCTTATTAGCTCAGATCTTGAAAGCAAATCAAGCTCTAAAGCTTTTTCTTGAGAAGAGGTTTTTTTTACTTTAATAGAGCTATTGTCAGTTACGGAGGTTTCTTTTTTACTGTTACTATGATTTTTTTTATTATTTGTAATTTGAATTGATTTTTCAATTTCAATGTCTTTTAAAGCATTTGGTATTGCTGCGGCCTTCTTAGCTGCTTTAGTCGCCCGTGCCTCCGTAGCAGGGCCTGTAGGGCCAGCAGCTCTCTTAGGCGGCGGTGAGGGAGCGACAGCCGAGCTAGAGGCTGCGTTGTGCCTATTAAGGAGCTGCCTTAACCGTGACTCTGATATTTCATAACCAAAAGTTAAATCAATCAACATTTGATGCAAAGATCTAAATAGCGATATATTATTTTCAATATTCATTGAAACTTTGCTTATCTCATAATTTATAAGACCTACTAATTCTTTGTTATTTTTCATCAATGTATAAGTAAAAAAAATCAAGTAATATAATTTATAAATTACTTGATTTTTTTTTCGTCAAATTTTGTTAAAGTTTAATCTTCTGAGCTGAAATGCTGACTTGATTCTTCCGATTCATCAAAAAATAATCTAAATGGAGGGCTGATTTCCGTTTTGAAATTATCCGCTTGATCCTCCTCTTCATTGGGCTTTGCTGTGAGTTTAGCTCGGAGTGGCAAACGCCCTCTAATAACCCTCTGCGAGGTAAAGGGTTCGTCGGAATCATCGCTCTGCCCTGACGGAGGCTGAGGCTTACGCCTGATGCCCCCATAAATCCCAGTGCGAGACTCATAACCCTTAAGCTGACCGGATTTTAGAGCACGAGATATTTTTTGTTCTGTACTAAGACCCTCAAGGCCCATAACTTTCGCTATCACTTTGCGGCTAACACACGCATCGCCAATACATAGCCTTTCAAGAGTAGCTGTTAGCAGCTCAACAAACGCCTCATCCACCCTAGCGGCCGGGGTGGAAGGGCTGTTAGCTTTTTTAATGGGTCTTATTGCTTCAGTGCCAAGCTTGTAAACTCCACCAGACGGACCTCGCTTAATATCAAAGCCGTCTAGTATGCCCGTTTTGATGATTGCGCCAATCGTAGATTCAAACTCTTTATGAATGCCAAAATGTTTGCAAATATTTTTTCTAGTAATAGAAGAACCATCCGCACATTCTTCATTTAAAAAAACGATTAATTGATCAATAAAATTTTTATTAAATAATTCTTTCATAAATACACCTAATTTTTTATGCTTATATTCTTATCTTTACCGTTGAATCATAATCATACCGTGATAATTGTCAAGATTTTTTTTATCTTTGCTCGATTTAATTACCATAATGGTTTTGCATGCTCAAATAGCCGATATTATAGTAATTGTAGTCAATTTTTTTATTTTTTAGCTTAATATCTTTATACCAATCGTTTTTAAACTTACCTTTTAACAGGACATCATTAACAATAAAAGAAAGCGCGCCATGCTTAAAGCTATTTGAGATGGTCTTGCTATTTTTCAAATTTATTTTTTTAAATTTTTTATAAATTTTATTTATTTCAATGCATGCCTTTTTAAAATTTTCTTTAATGTGCTTTGTTTTGCTTGTGTCGCCAAAGATAAAGCAATCAATGCCTTTTTTATTGTAATCATAAACAATTTCACAATTATTAGCAACTGCCAAAACTTGAGCTAAATTGTGCTTCCAATAGGTAATTTTTTCTTGACTATAAAGAACGTTTTCTTCTTGAAAGTCTGTTTTATTCTTAAACTCTTCGTTGTTAAAGAAGACTATCTGTCTAGCTTCTTTTAATTTATTTAGATTTAATTCTTCCATAAAGTAAACATAACCACTAAGTGGTCTTACGCAACTTTTTTTTTTGAAAAAAAAACTAAATTAAGAATTAATTATATCATGAACTTTTGCAGAATTAATAGCGGCTTGAATATCAGTTTTCTTCACAATATTAAAATCTGCCTTATTGCGTTGTACAAATTTATGCAGCATCAATATAGATTCATTACTTATCCCTGAATTCATTATATTAAGAAGCTCTGAGGGTTTTAGTTGAATGAGTTCAGGGTTTTTGGCTAGCAATCGCGTAAGCTTTTTTTTAAAATTATTTCTTTCTCTTTTAGAGTTTTTTTTCTTATGCGCATTTAGGATGCTTTTCGCGTTGAGTGTGAGGCAGTCCCATTCCTGATCTGTTATTGACTTAAAAGTTTTTAATTTTTCATGAAGTCCTTCAGAGAAAACTTCATAAAGATCTTCTAAGTATAAAGGGTTAATTCTTCCAGAAAGAAGAACCCTTCCAATATAAAAGTTTGTTAAAATATTATTCTTGCCTATTGAATCTATTTTGAACTTTCCCTTGATAGGAATGTATTTATTTTTTGTATATAAAAATAATTGAGGGCAAATATACAAATTGTCTATTTCAATATATTGTGCGTCTGGTTTTATTCTTAATATTTTTGGATTTGCTTTTTTAATATCGCAATTGAGTAAAAACTTTCTTATGACGTATAATTCATCATAACTCTCTCTAATAGCCGACTCCATATGAGAGGTGTAATGGCTTCTGACAGAGGTATATGTTTTTTTTGACCTATTTCTATATTTTAAAGCAGCTAAGTGGCATGCTTCTACTATTTTGTCAAATTGCTGATCATCCATAATTACGATATATAAACTTCAGATTATATGAAGATATATATCGCAATGTAATAAAAAATAGTTCAAGGGTTCTTGTATTTAAGAGGCACAACCCTTCCAAAGCTGGGTTGGAATGAAGCCAGATCAGTGCATAAAACCCAAACTACATCGCATGGGGGCCTTAGTGATTTGGGTATGTGAGGGAGATAGCCGTCAGTTAAAACAATTATAACATCAAAATCTGTTCCTAAGCGGCTTGGAAAGTCTTGAAAAAATTCATCAAATACAGTTCCACCTCGGCCGATAATCTTAACGGACTTAAGATCTTCTACATTAGATATAGACGTAACGTTGTTCCAATGAACTTTAGCGTCAACGGGAACTACAAACCCTTCAGATGTTGAGCCCAAAATTTGGAGCTGTGATACCGCATAAACGATGTCATTAATTGACATTGAAGCTGATGTATCTAAAAGGGCAAGCCACCGGGGTTTAAATCCATGTTTCTGTGGAATGTATTGTTTTGGATCACCTTCAATCCATCTCTTTCTAAATCTTTTCCAATTATTTCTTTGAGCTAATTGGTTTTCTTTTCTCATTAGTGATGAGCGAACTAAATCAGTAAATTTAACTCTTGGCTTTTCTAAACTGCCAATAATATCTTCAATTTCATTAGGCACAGAGCCTGCTATGCGCTTTACTTGCTCAGCGGCACGGCGAATGTCTTGCAATACTTCGTTTTTTGAAAGGGCCTGCTCGATATGGCTATCTATCGATGAAAGGGGATCATGCTCGATACCACATTCAGGGCATGCCTTTGGGTTGCTTGTATCAGCACGAGGCAATAAATTACCATCTTTATCTTTTGTTAATCTCTCACATGTATTGCATTTTCTTGGACTTTTATTCCATTGTTTTTTTATGTCATCATAAAGATCTTCTGGCGATCTTCCGTGGATTTTTTTGTCAGAAAAAATTGCCTTTTCTGGCAACTCACAGTCCCCATTTATGTGGGAAAGTAAAGCGTCAAAAGAAACTGGGGTGCCTAAATTTCCTCCCCATAATTGAGAAGATCTTTTATTTTTATCATGTTCAATTTCAATTATTGTATTTACAATATAATCAACACAAATATTAAATATTCTTCTATTTTTGTCTAATCCTCTTTTGGTGTGAAAAAATACCACATGGTATGACTCATGCTCCATTACAATGGAGACCTCATCTAAACTAAGAGACTCTAAAAAATCTGGATTCCAAAAAAACTTTTTACCGTCAGTTGCAGCTGTAGTGAATGGCATACCGAGGCCAGGTAGGGTGATGGCTAATTCATGCTCCTTGGGTGCAATTAAAGAAAACAAAAATGGGTTGCCTCCCTTTTTTGGATCCCTAAAAAGTTTAGTCATTGCTACAGATATTTTTTCCTGTAACTTTTTAAGTCTTTTTCTATCTTCAACACAATTGTGAGGGTCTTTTAGTCTAGTGACATTTGACATTAGCTATCTTAAGACTTTCTTTGATCTTTTCTAATTTTAATAAATACTGGTAAAAATTCAGGAAATTTTTCAACATCAGAGAGTTCATTGTCATTAAGAATTTTACTATTGAAAGTATTTTTAACAGCGGCAAGGGAGAATTCACTTGGCAATTCATTTAACCAAACAAAAACATTTTTAACATATTTTTGTAACTTTTTTGTATGTGCCTCTTTTGCTTTTTTTGATTGTGGCGTCTCTTGGCAAAGGGAAGATACCGCTCCGGCCGCTGCTAGCGCGCAAACCAAAACTCGGTCAACTGTCATTTCTTCAGTATTTGGCTTAACCCCCTCTTGAACTAGCAAGTCAATTTGAGGAGAGATGTGCCTATAATGCTCAAGCCAAACTTGAAATTTAACAGCTGCGCTTTCGCCAACATGACCCGCTACTAGAAGGGCCTTCATTCCCACTGAGTCTTCTTCAGAGGATTTATCTAAATCGTATGCTGCCGAAGTCCAGCCGCGAGGAGAGCAGTGATTGTAGGCCGTGGCATCGCCTTCAGGCGCTGGCCTGAGAAGGTAATCCTGGTTTCTGCTTAAAAAGCCAACGACTAAGTTATTAATTCCTGAGTCAACAGCCCAGGCTCGCCACGGCTCAAAGGCGCATCCCACTTTGTATACCTTGCACCTGTTGGTCAAAGCGTGTGACATGGCTTTAGAAAAAGCGTGCTCGTCTGGCAGATTGGCTGTAGCAATTGATGAAGAAATATTTAATTTAGTAGAGTCTAAAGATCTAAACTGCAAAAGCTCTAAAAGAGGGTTTTGAAGATCAGGAGCCGCTTTATCCAACTCATCAAGCAACAAGACGCTTTTTGGACTTTCGCTACCATCCAAAGGAAAGCATTGCGGTAATGCATATTTGGTGACATTACCATCTCTATATGGAAGTCCAATTAGGTCAGGACTTTCTTTTACTGTCAAATTTAAATATATTTCTTTTTTATTTAAAGACTTAATAACTTGTTGAGCCATTTGAGTCTTACCAACACCAGAAGGCCCAATTATTAAAATATTCCCACCGGTCTTAATATTAAATTTATAAAGATCTTCTAATGTTTCTTGGTCTATCTCTCGAATATCTGTTAACATTTACTACTTCTTTCAAAAAAAATATAAATTTACGATTATATCTTTTAACATAATCTTAAAAATGAAATATATTTTTACTAACCATACATTACATCAAAGATCTTCCTGTAAGCTAAGATTCTATCGAACAATCTTGTTTGTATGATATTCTCTTCTATCAAATATTTTGTCATTAAATGATAAGAATCTTTAATGTAGGTTGGCTGATTAGCGGACTTATTCCTCGCATTCCTCTTCTTATCTGATTTGGGAATTACACTTAAATAAGCAATTGTTTTAGCTATTTTAGATATATCTGCATCATTATTTGCCCTAGACGTTGTCGCTTTTATATAGCCTTTGGGAACCCACGACTTTCTACCTTCCATGATCCAGAAATGAGACGCATAAGTTAAGTCTAATTTTGTACATGCCTTCAAAAAGTGTATATGTCCAAAATTGACGGTTTGTCTTTCGCTCGATATTAGTAATTCATCATTTTGAGTACAAAAATTTAATTTATCAAAATCAATGCTAAAGCTTGAAATAAAGCGCTTGCCACGATACCGATAACTAAAAACTGGCTCATTAATTTTTACAGTAATATTGTTGTTACAAGTATGACGTTTAAAATAATTTTCGCAAACGTTGTATCTTTTTGAAAGAGATATGAAATCCAACTTGTAGTGATTTTTAAAGGGGCGAGATATTGTTGGGAATTTTCTCTTTGGATCAAATTCTTCTTCTTCAATTTCATTGAGTGCTTTTTTAGCAATCTCCCCAAATCTAACAAGCCTCTTCAGGTCTTTGATTTTACCTTTAATATAAGAATCATCCTTTTGATTGTTAACGTTAAAATTATACATAATTTATCTAATTTTTGTAAATTTATACAGCAGATCTTTCTTAATATAATCATCTAGGAGTAAATGTCAATTTTTTTTTATTATATTTTCTCACCTTTATCATGGTAACATGTATATCTGAGAGAAGGCTGTTTTTCAATTCATTTTCATGCAAGTCGCAAGAGAAGTTTATAAAAGCCTCACCTTCATCATTTTCAATAAAAAATATTTTAACAGGCTCACAAGAGCACTTCATGCATTTGGGAATCAATACACTTGAGAGTTTGTTATTTAATTTATTTATTTCATTTCGGAATTCTTCAGCTCTATTTTCAGCTACAATTTTTTCTGTTTGCAGTGAGCGACATGACCAGCAATTATCCATAAGCAACCTCGTTAATCTATATCCATAGTGCTTTTTATTAGATATTCACTTACAGCCATTTTTATTACATCTTTGCCTAAAGACTTGTGTCTTTCAACGACTTCTTGTATTTTTTTTATAGCGTTACTCTCAATAAATTTATTTAATTTTTTTTTAAATACCTCAGAGCTAATTATTAAATCCATTTTTTCTTTAATTTTATCATAATAATCCATAAGCTCATCTTGCTTTAATTCAAAAATATAACTTACAAGCCAGCTGTAAAACGATCTTTGATATCTAGGCTTTGTCTTTTTGTTTATAGATCCGCCTTTTAAGATGATATCTTTTCTTAATTTTAAACGTATATTACTAATGCTATTATTAATGATAATATCACAGTCATCATGCGTGAAAATTAATCCAGAAATAATATTTTGTTTTATATAAATTAATTTGTCTAAAAATGAAGTGTATTGCTGGTAAGGGAGGTAATATGTTTTATTTTTTTGAAAAATTTTAAATTTGACAGAAACATTGTGTTCTTTTGAAATAGAGTGCAGGGTTCTGTCTGGAAGAAATTGATAATCAATTAAATTATAATTCTTTAGTTTTGTATCTATTTCTTTTAATAAATTACGACCATGAGCTGATCTTAATAGTAATGATTTATAAGCTATCTCATAGTTATTTTTAGGCTTAATTTTATTAAGGCCTGACATATATATAAATATTTAATTATTAATAGCTCTATATCCTTGTAATTAGTGTAAAAAAAATAATATTAGTAATTATTAATAAAGATCATTTATATCAAGATAGGGTAAGAGCCCTCTCCTGATAACGCTAGGATCCAGCGAATCATATTCCATCAACACGCTTACAATATCATCAATAGCAATCTTTTTAATACTTTCTTTTTCTTTAGCTAAGTACTCTTCAGATTTGATAATCTTTTTTATTTCAGATTCAATAAATAAATCTTTTTTATTAATGATATCTCTTAAATCTTCGTTTAGCGCTCCAATAAACCAATTGAAGAAAGATCCCTGTCGTCTTGAGCCGTATGTGGTTGAAACCATTCCACCATGAAGTATAGTGGTTTTTTTACAATTGTAGCTTGGGACGTCAACATTCATGTGATTTCTAACAATGTCATTGACATTAGTGATCTTTATCAATCTCCAAAGAGGAATTGTAAAGTAATATTTATAAGCCTCAAATAACTTATACCCATAGCTAATAAAAAAAACTGGAACAACAGGTGTGTTATTGTTGTCCCAGCCTCTAAAGTCATACTTGACTATGCTCATTTTATCTATATTGTCACGTACCTTACGCCTCAGCGCCTTTGAAGTTGATGTATTAAATAATGATTCAAATAATAAATCGTAATTGTTTTTTCGCATAAATAACCAATATTTTAATTTTATTAAAATAATTTAATAAAACAATAATAATTAATTAATTGCGATTTTATTGATAATTTTAAATATTAATCTTCTAAAACATCATATAATATATATTTATTTACTGCGCGCTCTATTTCTTTTTTATTTAAAAAGTCATATCTTTTTAATAACTTAATTATATCGTTTGTAGCTATATTTTTAAATCCATCAATACATTTAGATTTAAAATTGTCGCCGCTTAGTATTTTTAAAATTGATTCACATATATATAATGTCTTTTCTTCAATGCTATTAAGAAAAGACATTTCTTTAAAAAATTGCATCGTTGACCAGTGCAAAAAAGAATTTACTGTTGGCCCCCATTTAGATCCGTTTAGGATTGTATCTTTTTTGCATTTTTTTAATAATTTACTAATATCTTTTTTTTCTAAAATATTGATAATGTATGGCTCAAAGCCTTTGCAATGTCTGAATAATTGAGTTGAGCTTACAACTTTCACATATGATGACTTCCACAATCGAGTGTCAGGCAGATCAACTAAGGCATAACCTCCGTCTGTTCCAAGTCTTTCGCGCAAATTTATATTACTGCCATCACTCTTGATGTCAAAAGAAATCATAAAATCAATATCAAATCCGCTCTTAGTAGGTTGCAGATTTGACCGTCCTAATATTGTTCTATTTTTTAAATTAATACTAGGGCTGTCCTTTTTATTTTTGATATTTTTAAGGTCTACTTTTGATTTAAATATAAAATTAACCCCAATAATAAAATGTTTTTCATAGAGTGAAGGTGCATGTATTTTGAAATTATAATTTGAAAGTTTTATGTTTTTTAAACTTTGATAAAAAATATCTCGAATTGCTTGACCCTCTTCGGTCAAAAGCATTCTGTTATAAAGCTTAAGATAATAGCTCATATTTACTTAAATATAATTAATTGAAGCTCTTAGATGATCTTGGAGGCTCCTGAGAGTTTAGATTAACTGTTTGAAATAAGGAGCTTTGGAAAACAACATTAGATTCTAAATTCTTTTTACCCTGACAGGAGATAACTTCGATGGGAACAAGGGATTCATAGGGATCTTTTGAAAATAATTCAGCTAGTGGAATTATGTTGCTGGAATTCAACTCTTTATCTTCTAAAATAGCACACAGGACCAGCTTATTTTTTTCTGACTTCTGATCTTTACACAGAACAACCGAGAGACCGCTATCAGCAGAAAGCTTATTCAAAAGTCTTAAGAAGCTATGTAAATGCGGTTTTTTGTCATTGATGTCTTGCACAGTGAATTTCCTTTGCGGGGTACCTAGATACAAGGTAGACCGTTGTAGTTGTATGTGGTTACACAGTAAGCACATACTTAATCAGTGTCAAATTGATATCAAAACTACAGAAATCTCTTTAAATCAGATTTTCGAAACCTCGAAGGGGCTCCTAAGAGATCATCCTCTTTGCCCTCCGAATGTCCTATTTGATAAAAATGGTCGTTTGGAAGTTTAACATCATTCCCTTCGTAACCATCAATATAACCGACAAGATATCTCGCAAATGGCGTCACGTAGGTATGTCATTTTATAGACATTAAAATTATTTTTAAAGTGACAAAGTTGTAGGGGGGTATAAACAAATTATTTGTTTGAAATATTTTTAGCAACATTTTGAATATATTTTATATTCCAATCAATTTTCTCTGATATTTCATTGTTCATAAATAAGTATAAAACATCATTCCAAGAGTCAATTACATCAGCAATATTGTATAGATTTATTGATAAATTGCGCGCTACTTGTTTTTTATTTTTATGCATTTTTAATTTTAATTAATGTTAAAATTGTTTGGAATCACATAAAAGCCGTAACATTTACTTTTGTCATGAAGATCACGATAACGGTAATGGCAAGATATATTAGTTTTATCATTACCTTTTAATTTTTTAATAAATTGTTTTGTAAAAGAAATATTTGTCTTGTGTCCACATAAGTCGCATTTCATCGTAATGATAAAGTTATCCATTTTACTTAATGCGATATTGTTTTCTTGTTGGTATCTTTCTCATCTGCGATTTGCGCCTCTTCATCAAGACGACTGGCGATGCTGCCTGATTTTTTGTGGAGAGAGGATACTGACTCTTTTTGCCAAGGCGCTGTCAAAGCCCAGCGAAAATCTTGGATCGCTCTTGATAATCCTGGGTGGTTTTGAGATTTTGCCTGTCTCTCTAAGTGAATAAATTTTTCACGCGCCATTTCCAATTCTGAAAAAATCTCATTTACTTTTTGTGTCCAGTTTTTTTTCATTATAAATACTACTTAAATTAAAAAATTAAATAAAAACCCTGGTGAGTGAAGTTATAAAAATAAACAGCCGGAAGGAGGGCAGCTAAAATTAAAAAGGCCACTCACCAGGGTGCTGCAAACGAAAAGGATAAATCAATAATAATCAGGGGCCTTAAAGTGTCAAGCGCTTACTAAAGTTTTTATTTTTAAATTAATTAAAATATCTTTAATACTTTTGAAGTAAGCATTTTTGTATATTACTGGTTATATTATTATTTGCTATGGTGGACTCTAAATCTAGAAGCTTTTTAAAAGCAATAACGTGGAGAATTTTTGCGGTCATTCTTTTAATGTTAGTTTCGTTTGCTTTAACTCGCAGCATTAAAACGGTAACCTATATCACTTTACTTTATCATTCAATTCAAATATTTATGTTTTACTTACACGAACAACTTTGGAATTATATAAAATGGGGCAAAACAAGAGGCTTGTTTGTTCAAATGACTGGCTTGAGCGGAGCTGGCAAGACTACTTTAGCTCAAGCGCTTGCGGAAAAATTAAGAAAGCAAGGCTACAAAATAGAAATAATTGACGGCGATGAGTATCGTGAGGGGATTTGTAAGGACCTTGGTTTTTCAAAGCAAGATCGTTGCACAAATATACGACGTCTAGGTTTTGTTGGTAAGGTTTTAGCAAGAAATAATGTAATCGCAATTATGTCTGCAATTAATCCTTATGATGAAGTTAGAAATGAGCTAACTTCTATGGGAGAATTTGTAAGAACCGTGCATGTTAAATGTGACATTGAAACGCTAAAAAAGCGTGATACAAAAGGGCTTTATGCAAGGGCTCTACTGCCTGATGGAGATCCCAATAAGGTCCACAATTTTACAGGCATATCTGATCCATTTGAAGAGCCTACTAGCGCAGATCTCACAATTGAGACCAACAAAGAAGAAATGGAAGCTTCTTTGAAGAAGCTTCATGAATTTGTTCTAAGAGAAGCGGGCTCTAAATAAAATTAATTAACGTTATTTATATTATTTTTACTTGGAACATCATTGATTGTCTGATGTCTGCCTGGGCCTACAGAAACCAAGCAGACGTCAATATTTAATTCTTCTGAGATATATTTGATAAATAATTTTGCATTTTTTGGAAGATCGTTAAAGCTTTTCACATTTGTAATGTCTTCCTTCCAACCAGGAAACGTAGTAAAGCTATTATCTCCAATAACTTTTGGTAAATTATCTAAGCAAGGATATTTATCATTATTATAATCGGTCGCCACTTTGATTTTATCAAAGCCAGACAAAACATCTAATTTTGTTATGGCTAGCTTTGTAATTCCATTAACCTCAACCGCATATCTCATTAAAGGCATATCCAGCCATCCCACTTTGCGAGGTCGGCCTGTAACAGAGCCAAACTCATGACCAACGGTTTGTAGGTGCGATGCAAGCTCTCCTTTTATTTCGGATGGGAACGGACCCTCGCCTACTCTTGTCACATAGGCCTTTGTTATTCCGATAACCTCGTCTATTAAGGTTGGCCCAACACCAGCTCCAGTACAGGCCCCGCCAGCGGTAGCGTTAGAGGAAGTTACAAAAGGGTAAGTTCCAAGGTCAACGTCTAGCAAGGTGCCTTGAGCGCCCTCAAACATCACCTTTTTATTTTCTTTTATATTGTTATTTATAATTCTTGGAATATCAGCTTTTGAAAATCTTTTCAAATTATCAATAACTTCTTGTTTGAAATTATAATTATTATTTTTAATAATATCTAGTACACGAATTCCATTTCGACTTATTTTATCTTCGTAGGTAGGTCCAATGCCTTTTTTCGTAGTTCCAATTTTAGAATTTTTATTTATGTCACTTTCAATATGCTTTGGAAGAATGACGTGAGCGCGATCTGACAACATCAACCTACCCTCAAGCGTTAAGCCTAACCTTTCAAGGCCCTTCACCTCTTCGTAAAAGACGTTAGGGTCAATGACCATTCCATGACCCAAAATGCAAGTAGTATGAGGATGAAGTATGCCAGACGGTATTAATCGCAAGATAGTCTTTTCACCATCCACATTTAATGTATGACCTGCATTAGGGCCTCCGGCGTATCGAACTACAATGTCGTAATCCTTTGCATAAAAATCAACGATTTTGCCCTTACCTTCGTCACCAAAAGCACAACCTACAAAAACAGTATTCATATCTTTGAAATGAATAAAGGCAAGGTAGACTCGATGATTTAAGTTAAAAAAGAATTATTTTTTCTTAAGTTTTTTACTGTGAGCAAGTAAATCGCCTAGCGAGACTTTTAATACTTTTTCATCATATTTAGAATTATTTATAAAGTCGCCTTCGATCTGAGTATCTGAACTTTTAATCTCATTGTTGATTAATTTTTCGTCGCTAATGTCTTTATTTTTCATGATTAAAATTTTTTATTCTTTTTTTCTTTTAGACGCATCTTATTATATATCAAAAAGTCAGCTCTTTATCGTTACAATTAGTAATTTAAAAAAAATAAAAAAACAATCATTAGATTGACTTTTCAAGTGTTCAGTATTAACGTAAAAGTACTGTTTTTATTTTTAATATTTACATTAAAAAAAATGGAGATTTTATGAAAGAGTGGGGCGGTAAGTGTCAACGATGTTGTGGCGAAAGTAACACACACGTTATGAGTATGTTTAATGAAGATCTTATTTGTGAAGAATGCAAAGAAAGTGAAAGAAATCACCCTCAGTATAAGCGAGCTTGTATTGAGGAAATTAAGGCCATTATGAATGGCAATATGAATTATAAAGGTATGTTTGCAAATGTTAAATTTGAGAATTAGTTATTATAAATAACTAAATCTTGATCATTTTTTAACTTTAAAGGGGCGTCACTAAGCAGCTGGGACGCCTTTTCTATTGGTACTTCTTTCGGATCTATTAAATCGACGTCTTCTCTCCACACCACCTCTTCAATATACCCATGAGCTGGCAGTGTAGTTGTTTTAAATTTAATTGCAGAAATTTCTTTTTCTTTATCAAGATGAGTTAGTTGGACGCTAGGAATAAAGTCTCCATATACAAGAGAGACAGCAAAATTAGACCCTGCACTTTGAAGTTTTTTTAATGAAAGAATTTTTTCTATATTTTCTTTATATGTAAAGTGAATGAACTCATCATTACTTATTTGCATGTAAAAAATATCACCATCTAAAAATGTTTTTTTACCACTGTAGATTAGCGTACTATCTTTTAGATTTGCATTTATAAATATTTTTAATTTTTGAAGCGTTGAAGGCATTACGGTTTATGGATCAATAGCCAACACCCTCAAGCCACTTTACTTCCATTACTTCTGCTGGAAGAATTTTTTTATTTCTTAACACTGACGTCATTTTAGGCCCAAAGGTAAACTGAAGATCTTTTTTTAGCATAGGATTGTCGCCAGCTGTTAGCTTAATTTCAACGTCTCCTGAAGGCGATACCATAAGGCTTGCAGAAAATTTTCCTTCATAATTTATTTTATCTAAAATACCAAATATTTTGTTAGCCACACCGCCCTGAAGATCAAAGGGACTTCCTCCCCACAATCCAGCGTTATCTAGTGCTTTTTGGATATCAGCGGGTTGAGCGGAAGATGCGATTTCGGCTTTCTTCTGAAATTTATTTGCATAACTTAAAATTTTATTAGTAGATAAAAGTCCCATTACTTTATAATTAATTATTGGTTAATTTGGTTAAATATTTTTTTGTAATTATTATCAATTTCAACTATGTTATTTGCGTGCTTTGAGTCAATTCCTCGTAATGATCTATTGTGGTAATTTAATTTAAACTCTGTAAACTTCAAAGCATTTGCGGTTGATATAACTACAACAGTGTCATCTGTCTTGATATGAGTATTTAAGCTTTTTTTAAGAGATGCAAACCCAACGGCAGTATGTGGGCATGTATAAAACCCACATTGGTCTACCTGCGAGGCAATGTCACTTAACTCTTGATCTGTTGATTGCTCTACAATTCCATTTGTTTCCTGCAAGGCGATTGCGGCTCGATCAGCGGATACAGGATCGCCAATTTGAATAGCTGTAGCTAACGTTTTTTTTGCTTTAATCGGCTTTAAATCACTTTTATTTTTATAGGATTGGTAAAGAGGATTTGCGCTAGCTGACTGAGCGAGTAACAGTCTAGGCATCTTGTCGGTACAGCCAAGGTCTTTCAGCATCTTGAACCCTTTATACAAGGCATAGCTGTTGCCTAAATTACCGCTTGGTAATACTATCCAGTCTGGAACGACACCTTGTAAACTATCATAAATCTCAAATGCAATTGACTTTTGACCTTCAATGCGTAAGCAGTTTTTTGAATTAGCGAGGTAAATATGGTCATCATTGGCTAATTTTTGTATTAGCTTCATGCATCCATCGAAATCTGTATCTACAGCAAAAACCTTTGATCCTGTGGCTATTGGCTGAATTAATTGAGCCTTCGAAACTTTGTTACGAGGTAATAAAATTATAGAGGGAATTCCAGCAATTGCCGCATAAAGAGACAAAGAGGCAGATGTGTCGCCAGTAGAGGCACAACCGATAGCTTTTATTTTTTTACCATTTTTTATAGCTTGCTTTACAGAAGAAACTAAAACAGTCATGCCAAGATCTTTAAAAGATCCAGTATAATTATTACCACATAATTTAACATAAAGATTTTTAATACCAAAAAGCTCTGACAAACGATTGGTCCTTATCAGAGGATTATTGCCTTCATGTGTTGTAATGATATTATCTGATAGAATATCTGGAAGCACTAACTCTTTGTACCGCCATACTCCAGAGTTCCTAAAATTTTCTCTTAAATGATTCTTATTTTTATTTTTTAGATTGTAAGCGGCGCAAAAATAATTAATATTACTTATTCTATGACTTACATCCAGAAGACTGCCGCACTTTGGGCAATTATAGATAGTATCTTCAATCGAATAAGACTCTTCGCTACATTGCTTTAAACATTTTAATTCACACAAGCGCCTCATATTTAAATATTATTTTATACTATATTTTTGTATTTTAATAAATGATGATTATAAAAAAGAGATGTTTAAAATGCTGGGTTGAATATAAAACATGGGACAAATTCAACACACCGCAACTCTGCCTGGACTGTTGTTTTAAAATAAAATTTACTAATAAAAATCATTTGAAGCTAGTAAAATGAGGATAAAAGTTGAAAGCCTCATTACAGCGGAAGAGAATGATTGCAAAAAGGTAGAGGTAGTATTTTATATAAATTCGAGATATTACAAAGAAAAGTGCAAAGAAAATATAAATAAAACAATAGCTATAATACAATATAAATTATCAAGATGGCGGAGTTCTACGCAATAAAAAATAAGCACGATTTTACTTTTTTGAAATCTAGTGAAAATGAAATAAATTCATTTATTTGCACCAAATGTGGGGAGCAGGCAAACTCAATTAGTCTGTATGATATGGAAAGAACAGAGTGTAGCGCTTTAACTAATTATTTATCAATTACTAAAAAAATATAGCTTTATTTTGATATAAAAATATAAAAGATTTAATTAAGATCAGATTATTTTATTTTATTAATTTTTTTTTTACCATTAATTGAGGATATATGGATCCAATAATTTCCGGCTTAGCTCAATACGGCGTCCTTGGCTTATGGACGGCTTCTTTGCTTTACCATAAATGGCAAATGAGTAAAGAGCTAAACACAAGATATAATGAATTAAGTCAGAGAACTCAAAGGTTAGATGACGAAATGCTTGATTTGCTTAGAGAAAATAATAGATTATTAGAGATTGGGTTTAAAGAAATGATGTCTAAGCTCGACAAGTGATAGCAATCAATCAAAAGGTCCGGGTTTAACCACATCTTTTTCGTCTAAAAATCTTCCCTCTGGACCCATTTCAAGTTCTTTTTGGTATTGACCCCAGGCCCTTGCCTCGAAAAGCGTGGCGTAGTTTGATAGAACATCCTTTAGAGGTAAGTTTTTTCCTAGCTCCTCTTTAATGTCCGAAGTATAATTTTTACCCTCTTGCTCAAGTAAAGTTTTGAATATTTTTTCAACTCTTGACAGTTGGTAGCGTTGGTTGTCTTTGTAGCGCCCTAAGTCTTCGCCTACAGCTCTCTCTAAAGCCTCTCTTACCTTATTTGCGACGTTAGATGGGTTTAGGTCCAAAAGAGGCGCCATTGCCTTTCCAAAGTCCTGAGCCATCGTAAGCGCGGTCATTGTAAGATTGTTGGATGAACTTGCGGTCTTTAATTTCCATGCATTTGCTATTTTGTATAGTTTAGATAAGTTATTTTTTGCCATTTTTTTTCCTAGAGTCAATGCCCTTATATTCAGAGAAAGCGGACCCGCCTTCCAGCTATTTCATTCATCCCTTAGACAGCTTAGGCCCCCAATAACCCCACTCCATTAAATCATCGCCTGCCCATCGTATATGCCTTAATGGAACTTCAAACTCTACTATGTGCCAGTCTTTTTCGCCTTCAGCGTGCTGCTCTGCGTAAGTCTTTGAAAGAGTTATCCAGTTTCCAGTATTAATCGTTGAACCTGCTGACTTTGGAAGTGCGCGATAGATTATGACTTTCTTATCAGGCATGCCAATCCCTCTCTTTATCTTTGACCAAAATTCTTTAAGCTCATTTGGATATCCCGTATACCATTCTGGCTTTTGAAGTATGTCTCGCGGAAAATCATCTGTTTGACCGATTTCATGACCAGCAGGTCCCCACGCCGGCTGATGCTGCATTCGATAATCTTTATATTCTGACTCTAAATCATCCTTAGAATAAAGATCGGTTTTTGACTTGCTTTCTATTCCTAATATTTTATTTCGAATATTCTCTTTTATTTCATAATTTCTTACTGGACGCCAGCCTGCTATTGGGTTTAAATATTCAACTATGTCATTGTTTAGTCTGTAACGTTTGCCAGAATCTTCAATGATAGTTAAGTCAGCGCTAGCTGCTTTTAAATTCAATTCGTCAGCATTTAACTTTTCGACATCGTAAAGCTTCGCTCTTTGTACTTTAATCTCACCATCCTCATCAGGATTACCTTTGATTAAATCCCTTGGGTTATACTCAAAGGTTAATAGTAATTCCTGATCATCTGTCAAACCTGAGTAATAATCTAAAACAAATTTTTTAGAAGTGCCTAAATAGACGCCCTGCTTTGATTTAATTACTGAGCCGGGTTCTAGCTGGTAAATAAAATCACCGTCCATGAGGCTTTTAGCTTCTTCAGCGTTATCATCGTATTTAACGACTTTATAGCCGAAATTAAGATCGCCTGCTGCTGCTTTTAGAAACTTACGAGCTATAACTAAAATATCAGAAGCTGTAAGTAGCAATTGCTCGTATTTTTTAGCCGCAGTTTCGCCAAAAGCTTTATTCAGCAAATACTCAAGAAACTTACCCTCTGGCTTTTTCTTGGTTAATTCTATTTGCTTTATTACTTTGTCTTTTGAAACGCCAAACCTGCGCGATAGTAATTCTATTACTTTTTCTTTAGAGTAGCCAGGGTAAGAGACATTATAATCTAACTCTTCAATCTTTTGCTTTTTACCATAAGGCTGGTCTTTTGCCGGAATCGCTTCAAGCCCCAAGTTTAAAAACTCTTCACGCGAAAACCATTGGGCCTCTTTTCCATAAGGCTTGTATCGAATTGCTTTTATTTTACTAGGTGCAATTAAACCCCGTAATAAAGCTTGTGGCTCTGATTTTTGACTTAAAGTATCGCTTAAGTAGGGGCGGAAGCTTTCTGGAAATTTCCGATAGGCTAATTCTATCGCAGATTCAGCCCTCTGTCTGCCGTGAGGGTCATCTTCTCTTCCTATGTTGCCAGACCAATCTGTGCCGTGTAGATATTTTGCAGGAACTTGAAGTTTAATAATAACTTCTCCACGGTTAGAAAATCGATCTGCAAGATCTTCATTTGGAGATACAAATAAACCCTTATGCCGAGGACCACCGTAATGTCTTGATTTTACCTCATTTGCATCAAACCCATTAATCATTTCATGCAAATGAGATAAGCTGGTACCATGGTAAACTACTAGCTCATCATCACTCTTTAACTTGCTATACTCCATTGAGTATTTTAACAAGTTATTTGCGGCTTTATATAACTTCGACCTCATGCCTTAATAAGAAATTAAGCAATGAAGTAATATAAAATTAAAATTACTAAGGCATTATTAATGATATTCCAGATTTCTTCGGAATATTCGGGCGATCATCGGATAAATCCAGGTAACAAAGACCCCCGCACTGACCGCACTCTCCTGCCGGAACCTCTTGTCCAGGACTAATACGATTCCAAAGGTAAGGGATGTTGCTCATTTTAATCTCTAAATCATCCTCATAACCAGACCAATCGCAAGAAAAACACTTTACTTTACTCATCAATAATCTCGTCGCTGCTGCCAAAGGCATAGGTATCCCTTTAACCTATTCATTCAAAAAAAAATGTCAATCTTTTTTTCTTTTTATGCCAAATAACGTTATTTTTTAAATTTTATTAAAAGAATTTAATTGCATCTTTAAAATATTTTTTTACAAGATATGAGAATATCTCCTTAAAAGAAGTTTACGAAACGCGACTCCAGCTAACTTATTTTGATCTTTAGACTCTAAGTCTGCGATTAAACAAGAAGTATTAAAAGACTCTATAAATTCATCTTTTTCATTAAAATGACCAACTTCATGTTCTAAAAATTTACGAAATCCTTCACGCTCTTGCTCGCTCATGTTTTTACAAATATAAACAATATCGCTATTATCTTTTGCCCTGGTAGATGCAAGTTTTAAGTACAATAATTGATTCCTACCGAGAACGGGAAGGCCTAGAAAGCTTCCCCTATCTTTATAAAAAAAATCTTCGTGAGGTTCTGAAAAAATAAAATCAACATCAGCATCATTAAAGATTGTTGTAATTCCATCACGACCAGGCATTGAAAGTGGCCGAGTGTCAAAAAGCTCCTCTAATTTGCTTCTTGATGAGGCAGGTACAATAAAATCAATATCGCCTGTATCTCGTGGACTTGACCAGCGCGCAACCGCTATCCCGCCGATAACTGCATAGTTAATATTGTTCTCATTTAAAATGTCAATGATGCCCTTGCCAACCTCTGGAAGGTCTTTGAGAATTCTTTGGGCCTTTAATTCATTGTTATTCATAATACCTCAGAACTATAACCATTAATAGTGGTCATATCAATTAGTTTTTTTTTGTAAGTTTACGTATTAAATAGCATTTTAATATATCATTAGCTAAATTAAAAAAAATGAAATATTTAATTAATTTGTTTAAGTGGATTAAGCGCAAAATTAAGCACAAATTAAGCCATTTGTCTTGGAATTATGTGAAAGAAACATTCAAGAAGCACGGGCTTGCCCTCGTTGTTATTTTTATAATATGGGAATTATTGGAAGATGTATTTTTTCCTGTCCTTTTTATTTGGCTGGGAAAAAATATTAATCCATGGTTTTATACTGGAGCACCGCTAAGTTGGCTTCTTTGCCTGCACCCAATCGCAGTACCGCTGATTTGGGGGTTTTGGATTAAAATTTCTGGAAGTAAAGATCAAGTTAGCAATTTACATAAACATTGAAATAAAGGCTCAGCATCTCTTGAGCCTCTTAATTTTTTTTCAAATAGCGGGTGCTCTTGACGGTACATTTCTAAAATTTTAGTATTTTTTGTAGATGATGCATGCCTAACATTTGCTAAGCGATCAGATGCCTTAATCAAAACTGCGCCTGGCACTAGAGGAATGAGCTTGTACGGCCTAGCTTTACGCTCCTCTCGGGTGTCTCCGGGGCCATCGGATACGGCATCTACAAGACTCGCAACACGTTCGCCAAAAAAGCCGTACAAATCAAAATAGGTCGCTTGGGTGTCTTCAATCACATCATGCAATAGACCTGCTCTTAATAAATCTCTATCGTGAATGTTAAATTCGATCATAACATTGATAACATCAATCAAATGACAAATATAAGGTTTATCTCCATACATTTGATCGCCATGGCACTTAGTGGCAAATTTATACGCAGAAGTTAAAAACAAAGGAACATGATAAGTCATACTTTATTTTTTAACTTTTTTTATCTTTTGCTATCGAAGAATTGCTCATTCCAAGCTGAAAACGTATCTCCCTTACACCTATTAACGTCCAATGAGAAAATGAAAGCGACGTCTTACCTCTAATCTTTAAAATAATCCATTGAAATGAGCTATATATAATTTTTAAATACTTAAACCTTCCTAATATTTTTTCTAACCCGCTACGTTTGCCCCAAGGCTTAATTGGATATCTTCGCATTTATTTTTTTTAGAAATAAAAAAAAATAATATCGACAGCAATTTGTTGTTATATATAGCGCTACTATGATTATGCTAGTTTTGCTCTTTATTTGTGCTTTAACGGTTAATCCACTCCCACCGAGCCAGCAAGATGCCAGCAGTTCTTCTGACATTAAAGGTTCTAAAGTTTCAGATATTTCCGAAGAACAATTTAAAGGAAATATGATGCCGCCCGAAGAGTATGAGGAGTACGAAGAAGATTACTATGACGGCACTTTTTATGAATATCCTTGCGCGGAGAGAAGTCCACGAATTCCGTGCTTTGAAGAAATCGATTAGCTTAATTAGCTGTCAAAAAAAATCAGACGGGTTCATTTCCACTTCAGTCCATTTAAAGTCACAAGCATTGCAAGTGACTAAAATGTCCTCATCATGGGCGTAAGCTTCTAGTTTAATTTTGCTTTCACATAAATCATCGTCAAAGCATTTGGGACAGCGAAGTTGAGGTATTTCGTAATGCATGATTTTATCAAATTATTTGCGATACCAAAGAAATCCGCATTGCCTACATTCACAAACATAAAGGGATAGAGAGCTTAGTTTGTAATGATTTTTATTTAAACGATCACATTGAATGCATGGGTCTTTAAATATTTTGACGGCTTTTGCCCTCGTCCCTCCGAGACAATCAGGGAGCCTTATCCAAGCCACACCGCCCTCTCCAATTAAAAGCATTGCCGGCTCTTCTTTACTTTGTAGCACCGAGCTTTCAGGGCGTTTGATGAAGGTTTCAATCATTTACTGGTAATCTTTCTTTTTATTTTAGATTTGTTAAAACAGTTTTTATTAATCTAGATATCTCAAATACCAAACATATCCATCACATATTTTGCACTTACAAACGCAGACCATCGAGCCTTGGTAGTTAAAGTCGAGCTTTAAATGATCTTTTAACTCCCCATCCAGACATATTGGGCACTCCTCTCGAACTAAGGCAAGAACAGTTACCAAAGTGCCGCCCCCGCCGGTTAGTTCCTTTGGCAGGGATATAGTGTAACCATCACCTAATTCCATGTAAATATGGAAAAAAAGTAATATAAATTATTTTTTAATTCACCTCATTCTTCTTGAATGCTTACCCATCCGCCTTCATAAAGATCAATGGCAGTCCGTTGATAAGAACCCTGCAACTTCCAGACAATGCCAGTGTCAATTAATTCTTGAAAAAAATCTACAACATCTTCAAAATGCTCTTCAAAACTCATCTTGCCTGATTCAAAATCTCTAATTTTTGTAATAATGCTTTTGTTAATCATTTTGCCTCCTGTAATTTGGTATAATACCATTATAACCACACAGCGCGATAAGTCAAGTAAATTCCATTGCGATATTACTTTTTAGAAAAGTTTCGATGTTATTAAAAAACAACAGTGCTTAGAGCATGATTGTTTTTTTTCTTTTAGAGCAATTTTTAATGTATTTTGAGATGATATATAATGTTTTGCTTGTAGGGGAATTATTTTGAAAAATAATGTTTTAATATTTGGACTAAGCGATTCGAGTTCATTAGCGCATTTTTACTTTAATAACGATTCTGATTATAATGTAATTGGCTTTACGGTATCAGGCGAGTACCTTCCTGAAGACGGCTTGTTTGAAGGAAAGCCCGTATATGATTGGGATAATATAAATAAGCATGAAGAGCTAAATCCTAATAGTACAAAATTATTTGCTCCACTTTATCACAACGGTATGAACTCTTTTAGAGAGCTTATTTATAATAAAGGAAAAGAGCAAGGTTATTCTTTTGCTTCGTATATTAGCTCAAAGGCAACTGTCTGGCAACCTAATCTAATTGGTGAAAACTGTTTCATCTTAGAGGATAACACAATTCAGCCTTATACTAGGATTGGTAATAACTGCGTTTTATGGAGCGGCAATCATATAGGTCATCATAGTGAAGTTAAAGATCACAATTATTTTACATCTCATGTTGTTCTATCAGGTCATTGTGTTGTTGAGCCTTATTGTTTTTTAGGCGTTAACTCAACAATTCGTAATGGCATAACAATTGCCAAAGGATCACTAATTGCAATGGGCGCAGCTGTGACAAAAAGCACCGAGCCTTGGGGTGTTTATAAAGGAACTCCGGCAAAAAAGGGCAAAGTTCTTAGCAAAGATTTAAAGTTTTAATGCAAAAGTGGCAAAAAAAAGGATTAATATATTGCACGGATGGGAGTGCTTTATGGAGCAGAAGTCACGCGCAGGTTCCTGTCGTTTTGGATATGCCAAGCTGTTGGCGAATTTATTATGCGACAAGAAATGAGGCAGGGCAAAGTAGTATTTCTTTTATTGATGTAACGAAGGGGCGTCCAGAGAATATATTATATTGTCACTCAAAGCCTGTTTTTGAGTCAGGCAAAATCGGCGCTTTTGATGACTGTGGCGTCATGCCGTCATCTTTCATACAAAAAGATGATAAAATATTTATGTACTATATAGGCTGGTCGGTTAGGAGTACTATTCCATATCACAATTCAATTGGACTGGCCGTTAGCTCTGAAGGTAATAGTTTCAAGCGAGTTTTTGAGGGTCCCATAGTTGCTCCAAACCATTTGGAGCCTTACTTCACCGGCACATCTTGGGTTATGAATGATGAGGGTGTGTTTAGAATGTGGTACTTGTCTTGTACCAGGTGGGACTGCACAGATAGTGGTAAATATGAGCCAGCTTATCATATAAAATATGCAGAGTCTAAGGATGGTATAACTTGGACTAGAGAGGGGGCAGTGGCTATTGATTATAAAGAAAATGAAATGGCAATTGCGAATGCTTGTGTAATTAAGGAATTAAGTCTATACAAAATGTGGTATTGTTATAGAGGAGGGGCGGATTACCGAACTAACCCCAATACAAGTTATAAAATTGGCTATGCAGAATCTGTAAATGCAAAAGAGTGGTTGAGAAAAGATGAAGAGGTTGATCTGTCTACCTCACACGACGGCTGGGACTCAACGATGTTAGCTTATCCTAATGTCATAAAGCATGATGGTAAACTTTACTTATTTTACAATGGTAATGGATTTGGAAAATCCGGCTTTGGGTACGCTATTTTAAATTAAATTAATGAGCAAAAAAATTAAACACGCTAATAGTTTAAAAATTAGAACGAGTAATAGAACGTAGGGGTTTTCCTGTGAGTAACGAAAAACAGGCGTTTAACAGAGATGGTTTTTTGCTTAAAAAAAATTTTTTAAGCAAAACTAATGTAAAAACAATTTTAAAATCTGCTAAGTCAGTTTTCAAACCGCACCTATCGCCAGAATTAACATTTAAAGACGGCATGGTTAGGCTATTTAACGAAGATTTAAATGCCTTTATTAACTGTGGTAAAATTTGCCAACATACCGTTGATCTTCACAAGCTATGCGTTAGCGATAAGATGATGTCGCAAATTAAAAAACTAGGAATTGAAAGTCCTGTCATATGCACAAGGCCTGTGTTGTTTTTCAATTCAAGATCCCTAGCAAAGTCAGAAGTGTATTACAAAACGCCTCCTCATCAAGATTGGCGCAGCATGCAAGGGTCACTAAATGCCATTGTAGTGTGGGTGCCATTAGTCGATATAAACATAGACTTAGGCGCTTTAGAAGTTATACCTGGAAGTCATAAGTGGGGGTTAGTGGCGGGTGATCTCGAAAACGGGTTTGGAACTTGTAAAGATGTATCCGACGATCAATTTACTAGTATTAAAGTAGAGGCGGGCGATGTGTTGTTTTTTTCAGCATTCTTGGTGCATCGATCTGGAAACAACGTTACAGAGCGTATAAGGTGGTCATGTCACTTTAGATATAATGATTTAAATGAAGCAACATTTAAAGATAGAAAATACCCTTGTCCATATAAATATGGCCCACAACCAGAGCTTATAACGCCTAACTTTCCAAACAAAGAATTACTATTGGAGCAATTTAAATGAGCAGAGATACAGTCAAAAGAAATGTCAGAGGAATAAATCTAACACTATTGGCAAGCACAGGTCCTCTAATTAAATTCTCTAAAATGGACAAAGAAATAGAAGTCTTAGATTTTATAGATCAAATAAAGGCAGGAGAGGTTCTTTATGACTTAGGCTCTTGTGATGGTAGATTTGCTGTCTATGCAGCTAGTAAAAAAATATTATGTTATGCCTTTGAGCCTGAGCAAAAGAATTATGGTGTACTTGTAAAAAACTTACAGCTAAATAAAGTTGGAAGCCATTTAAAGCCATTTCAATTAGCTGTAGGAGAGTACGATCATGAATCTCAAATTATTATTGGCGGAGCTGGCGCAGCTGGGGGTCACCAAAGAATAGTGGCAGATGCAGAAGGAGGTCGGGACGATTTAAAGATAAAGGGACAAAAGGACAAAATAAAAGTTGTCTCTTTAGATAGCGCTATAAAGAAACACAATCTAAAGAAGCCAGATTATCTTAAAATAGATATAGACGGCTCTGAGCTTTCATTTATCAAAGGGGCTGACAGTACGTTTGCCGACAAACAGCTTAAAAAAATAATTTTCGAACTTAATCCGAATGATTCGAGCTATAATACAATTATTAAGTTTTTAAATAAGCATGGATTTATTGAAAGCTCTAGATACAAAGTGAATCAATGGTTATTTAATATAATCTTTTCAAGATAAAGTATATTCATGCAAATAACTTTGAATTGATTCCTTCTTACAGTGCATAAGAATATCAATTATTGATAAGGATTGATTCTCATAATCAATCTTTTTCATTTGTATAAAATTTAACTTTATACCTTGCCTTTCAAAGATATCATAGTCATAAAGATCCCTTCCACCCGTGGGGTTTATATAATGACTGGCAGATGAATCTTTACATATTTTTAATATGCGTTGCTGACCTCGAAGGTCACTTGTATTGTAATCCTGAGAGCTGTCTATAAGATTAGTATTTATTTCAAGATATTTACATATATTACCAATACCCTTTTTACAAATTTCAGAAAGATAGGAAGTATTAGTTTCTAGTGCGTCTTTAACGAGGGCATTAACCGCTTCAAAATTTATTGCAGATCCATAGGCGTGACGTAATGTTTTCAATAATTTATTACGCCACTTTTCATCAGCAACAATTTTTACTTCATTTATCTTTTGAAACTGACTGGATTTGCTGGTTGAGGCTCCAAAGTATATGATGCCCGATTTAGTCATAATTCTATTTCTATGAATCCAACCTCTTTTTATATAATTTACATTATCTAAGAATATAAATTGATCAACGGCATGAATAAGCTGAAAATACCCTAAATAAGGAAAAAAGTAAGGCTGCATAATAGCTGTTTTCATATCATCTCTGAGTATGTGTTAATCGCATCAATAATACCGTTGACCTCATTTTCTTTCAATGAGCTATATAGTGGGAAGTTAACTATTTTATCATACAACATCATTGAATTAGGTAGCGCTTTTAATGGTTTATAATATTTTTGGGCAATGATACTAAAAGATTTAAAAGAGTTATGATCTGTTTTGTCTAAAAATATAATCGGTAAGTTTCCATAAACTACCTCGGACGTGTAACCTAAAGGGCGAGCTTTATTTTTATCTTTTATGCCGTCAAGTATTACATTTTGAATCTCTATATGTTTATCTAAATCATAATTATCTATGTGCTGAATAATAAATGCAGCTGAAATATCAGACATTTTAAAATTTGAAGATAATTTATCATGCTCTCTGGCGTCATAAAATCCAAAATTGGCAATTGCGTTTAAGGCATTGTAATCTTCTTTGGGGGCGACAGCGAAACCGCCCTCACCAAAGCCAAGAAACTTGGTATGGTGGAGGCTGCCGAAAGAATAATTTCCAAAATTACATATATTAACGCCATTTATTGCGCTCATAGGGGAGCTTGCATTGTCTAGTATCAAAAACTTATTATTAGCTCTGCAAAAGTCCTCCCATGCTTTTAGGTCACTTGTAGCTCCAAAGAGATTGGTAATTATTACTCCAGATACATCTTTCAACAATAGCTCGTCCATCGGCAATGTAAATGTTCCTTGGTCGATATCACAAATAGAAACATCTGCTATTCCCTCCCCTCCTACTACCGCAGAGGGGAAAGTGAATGCGGGGGTAATCCATTTCGTTGCATTGTACTTCTTTCTACATAGAAACATAATTGCATGAAGCGCTGTTGTCCCATTATTAAAACATACAACTTTTTTATCACAAGAAATATTTAAGAGCTTTGCAAGCTTCTTTTCCAGTGACCCCTTGACTGGACCATTATTTGTAAAATGATTTAATGCTTGAGATATTGATAATAAATCTTTTACTTTTTCATAGTCTATAGCTTTGCTTTCTATATAATTAATCATTCTATGGTTATATATATCAAGTTGATAGGTATAACGGCGTATAATTTAAGTATGTCAAAAGATCGATTTATTAAAAGATTCCCGCTATTTAAAGGCTCCTCGTTAGAGGTTGGCCGTCCGACAATTGATTATTTTATAAATCGCATAAAGAATAAAGATTATTTTTCTTTAGTTAGATTTCAAATTGAATATTGGAAAATGGTTCGTATCGCCCTACAGTCGATGGGTTACCCCGGTCTTTCGGCTCCTAAGATTTTAAAAAAGGACTCACAATTTGCTGAAAAGCTTGGCTCTGCAATGTTGCGTACATTTGATAATGTTCAGGAGGTAAATGGAGATAGGCCTTGGGAATTTAGCGAGCGAGTATTTGCAGATCATATCAAAATGATAATATCAAATAAGCCAAATAATTTCTTCTTATCTGTTAGCGACAAATCTGTTTATTTGAAAGATAATACGCCGGATGTAGGTAATAAATGGATGGCTGATCTTATAAAGGAACTGATACCTGATAGTGAGGTGCCTCTTTTATCAACTATATGGCGAAGATGGGCTCAAAATGGTGAAATACAACGACTTATGGATCTTTGCAAAGACAGGGCGGTTGTAGTTGTAGGCCCTTACTATTATGAAAAGTTTGGTAAAAAATTAGGTTTCAACAATTGTCATTACGTAAGAATAGATCTTTTCAAAGCTTGCCTGCAAGTACATGAAACTTATATAAACATAAAAAAATTACATAATAAATTATTAAAAACAAATGATGATGTAATATATTTATTTGCAGGAGGATCAGCCGGAGCATGGTTGATAGATAAACTACACAACCAGATTCCAAGAGCTTTTATGATTGAGTTTGGGAGAGCGCTTGATGTATACTTTTACAACGATCCAGTAAGGTGGAAAAGTGAAAAATGGGTTTTTGGCTATTGGATGGATAAGAGACCTCCTACTTGGCTGAAGGGTCGATAATTTTACGTACTACTCAGCGTATTTGTTTAAAAATATTTTTATACATTTTCATCATTTTATTTCTTTTAAAACATCACATGTCAAATAAAAATAAAAGTCCGTTACCTGAAATATATAAATTTTTATCAAAAACACTACCCAAGATCTCTGCACCTGTAATATTTGAGCTGGGCCTTCATAGAGGAGTAGATACAGAAAGAATTTTTAATTTATGTACGTCTCCTGAATACCATGGATTTGAACCTGATCCCAGAAACATCAGTGCATTCAAAAAGAAAGATATTTATACAAAAATTACATTCGTTGAGAAGGCAGTTGCGAACTATGACGGCAACGGCACTCTTAATCAGTCAAGCGGCACCCCCGAGCATCATAATAGACAGAATAACGCCTCGTCATCCCTGCACAAGCCAAAAGAACATCTAAAGCGCTGGCCTTGGGTTAAGTTTGAAACGCAGGTTGAAGCTCCGGTCTGCAAGCTAGACACTTATTGTGACACAAATAGTATAAATAGTATAGATTTCATCTGGTGCGACATACAAGGTGGCGAGTATTACATGATTCTTGGTGCGCAAAAGATTTTAAGAAAAACAAAATATATCTTTATGGAATATGAAGATACAGCGCTTTATGAGGGCCACAAAATGCTCCCACAAATAATGAAAGCTTTACCAGGCAAATGGGAAGTCTTAAAAAAATACCCCGCAGATGTTCTTTTAAAAAATACAGAGATTTGAATAAGAATAATATTAAAAATCAATAAAATATTTTAAATCAAGATAACTAAATTCTTCTTCAAAATAAATTGGCTTAAAGTTAGATTTAGTCAATTCATAAAAAATATAATTTTTATTTTTATAAGCGTCTTTGGCTTTTAGAGCTTTAGCTTTATTTATAAAAGGACCGTCGATAGTTTTTTTATATGCAACGCCCTCTAGACAGCCAAGAAGTGCATCATTCCTGCGCTCAATAACCCACCACATCTATTTAAAGATAAGCATAAAAAAAATAACAATCAAGAGTATTTCAAAATCAACCTAAAAGCCATATGTTTTTTTTGAATTAAAGGTTGGTTCTAGGTTTATTTCAGGATTATGAGGCACGGGGCCATGCTTGCGCTTTTTTATTAATTCATAGCTCTGATATTTAAATAGCAATGATTTTGATGAAAAGCAGTATTTATAATTACAGTCAAATGGGTTTGGCGGAGGTCCATCGGTCAAAGAATTATTTTTGTTTAAAATTGAATTGTTAATGTAATGTTCTGCTAGCTCAAATGAGCTAAATGTTGCTAATAATGCTTTATTTTCCACATAATCTGTATAGTTATATTTTGAATATATCCTCACCCTTCCCCACAACTCCCATATCCCCTCTCTAATTGTGGTTGAGTTAGCCTTCATATTTTTTTAATATAACAAATAAGATTTATTTATTCAATGCCTTATACACTCATCGCACAGCGTTTTTATCCAGGACAACTCTCTCTCACGACCGGTGGCGCCACACATTTCGCAGATTTCAAATGAAGCATCCTCAGCATCTTGAATTATATCAAACATCTCGTCTGTGGCAAATGTCATGTAAACGCGCAAGCCTCCAAATTTTTCTTTTATTTGGCTGACTTTTGGGAAGTCTGGCTGATACTCATCACACCAGCATGCGTAATAGTTGCCAGGAGGATCTGCTTTAGATTTTGGATCAAGATGGATTGCCAAGCATTTACCCGGAGTCAAAGTGCCATAACCATGATGCTTATCTCTTTCGCAACCACATCCAAAACAAATTAAATCAGGATTTTCGTCAATATAAGATTTTACTAACTTTTCTAACTTACAGCTTAAATTGTAAATAATATCAAACCAACCATTACAACACTCAAAATGAACTACATCTTTCGAGTGAGTGTCATTGTATAAAATAGGAAAACGATCAATAAGCTTTTGCTCTAAGTCATATCTCATGGCCTACTAAAACATCAAATAATGCCCACAAAATCTATTGAGGTAATACAATTTCCTTCCAAAAGTATTCAAAAAAGGCATGAGCGAAGGTTTGAACTATCTGAACAATTAAGGTCACCTTACCAGCTAGACTTATATCTCCTGTGACAATATGAACTGTGACAGACATCATAAGAAAAGACACAATCCTCCACGCAAGGATTTTGCCGAAAAAATAATATTTTTTATACTTATCACTCAACGGTTACTGTTTTTGCAAGATTACGAGGGCGGTCTACATCAAGCCCTCTAAGAGAAGCGATATTGTAAGACAATAGCTGTAGCGGCAAAATGCTTAAAAACGGATTTAAATAGTCTTTTTTATTGGTCGCAATAGGCAATATTGAATCTATAGAATTGGACTCAAGGCTGGGCTCCAAGTCAGTTAAAAGTATTACCTTACCGCCTCTAGCTCGAACCTCTTCAGTGTTACTTAAAATTTTATTGTAATTAGAGTCGTTTGGAGCAATTACAACTACAGGTACTTTTTTGTCAATCAAAGCAATTGGTCCGTGCTTCATCTCACCGGAGGAATAACCCTCTGCCCAAATATAGGAAATTTCCTTTAACTTTAGCGCCGCCTCCAAAGCAATCGGGTATTGATAGCCTTTACCAAGAAACATCATTGACTGTGAGTTGTGATATTTTTTTGCTATACTTTTTATTTTTTTACTATCCTTGGAGGACAGATAATCCTTCATTAAGCCTGGAATAGCATTGAATTTTTTAAAAATTTTAATTCTAGCTTTTTTATCTAACGCATTCCATTCCTGAGCTAAATACAGTGCTAATAAGAAAAGAACACCTAGCTGTGATGTGAAGCATTTTGTAGAAGCAACGCCAATTTCTGGCCCACATTTTGTATAAAAAACGTAATCAGATAGTTCAGTAATCGAACTGTCCTTTACATTAGTTATTGAAAAGATTTTACATGATTTTTGTTTTGCTAACCTTACACTTCGTAGTGTGTCGTATGTTTCTCCTGATTGAGATATTGCTACAACAAGATCAAATCTCGAACAGTGAAAATCACGACTGCTTAGCTCCGATGCAAATTGAACATCGACTGGCAAGTTTGCAAATTTCTCAATCCAATACTTTCCTATCAGGCCTGCGTGATAACTTGTACCACAGCCAATAATTAATACCCTTCTAAAATCTAAAGGGTAAGGCATATAGATTTTATCTTTATTTATCTTACCGCTCTCAAAGTCAATACAATCTTTTATTGTATCTTCCAACGCTTTGGGCTGCTCATGAATTTCTTTTAACATAAAGCTATTATAACCATTCTTACAAATACTTTTATCTTTTAAATATAGCACAGCCAAGTCTCGAACAATTGACCTGTTACAATTTGTTATTTTGTACTTATTATTTGATATTTCTAGAATGTCATTATCTTGTAAGCTGAGAGCCTTAAATCTGCCTCTAGGCATAAGCTGCGACCATGGAGAAAAAGCAACCCGATCACTGCTTAAAAAATATTCTTCTCCTCCAAAAATAACGTCAACACCAACAGAAACATCCATACCACCAATAACAGCATTCTCTTTTATTCCTAAAAATAATGGCAGCCCCCTTTTGGCCGCCCACACAGTGTTTGTGCGCTTGTCTAACAATAAAATGGCGTAGGAGCCCTTAATGAGCCTTAAGGCCTCCTCAAGGGCGCACTGGACGCCTATACCCTTGCGAGCGAAGCTTACGATAAGTCCAAGTATAATTTCTGTATCTGTATCTGATTTAATTTTTATTGAATTTGAATCTAATATACTTTTTAGTTTTTGATAATTCTCAACGACACCGTTGTGGACGATTGCAAAGTCATCCTTTAGATGAGGGTGAGCGTTTTTTAAATTAGGCTTTCCATGAGTGGCCCACCTTGTATGTCCAATTCCAACACTTGCGTTCAGTATGTGGGCTTGTAAGTTTTTGATTGAGTTTATTTTATCTTTTAACTTTTTAACCTTACCTACGGCTTTTATTGCCAAGAAGCAATCATTTGAAGAAACGGCAATTCCAGATGAGTCATAACCTCTATACTCTAATCGCGACAGCCCTTTATAGATTCTTTTTAGAGCGTTTTTATCGCCAATATAACCAAAAATACCACACATTAGAATTTTTAAAAATGCTGCACGGCGCAACTTGACACACATTAACTGTATGTTTGTGCCAGATCCTTAAGGATCTTTATGTTTTTACTCATTTGCCTCTTCTGGCATGCAGGGTTGTCCTGAAGAAGATGATGAGATTGACGAAGAGGATATATTTGTAGAGGGAGCTGGTTTACCCTTCAATGGCACGCCAAAGACGTGGGTATCTAAGTAGTTTTGCAGCCCCTCTGAGCTATGAGCTTTATTTAAAATAATATTATCATTTGATATGATGTAATATGTTGGAAAAAACTCTACTCGAAATCCAGTTTCTTCATACATATCAATTAGCTCATCATGTCCTTGAAATACATTATAAGGCAGATCTAGATCGTGAGCCCATTGCCTGATATCGCCAATGCTTGGCTCAGCACCTGCGTCATAAGACTCTAAAAGAATAACCGCATAAGATAGAGCTGATTCATATAATCTTTTTAGCTGAAGGGATTTGTGGGCTGCTTCTTGGCATGGAGAGCACCACATGGTTGAAAACTGAAGAATTTTTATTCCATTTAAATCGTTTAATGATCTTAAATTGTTGTATTGATCATAAAGCTTCACCTCGCACATAAGCTGACCAACAGAGTATCCGCATTGATTAAAATTAGCGAATGTTCGCGGTCCTTTTTCATGCGAGGAACAAGATGCGACTAAGAAAAATAAAATGACAAATATCAAGCTCTTTAAAAAGCCGTATACTTTGTCTGAACTTTTAAATTGCCCTCTTCTATCGATCATCAATTGGATGTGCAATTATTGGAATAAAATATATCAACTCACTACTTTTGCACTTTTGCGTGTAATTTTAAATAATTAATTTAATATATCCTTTAAAGCCTCTTCTAAAGTAGAGAATTCAAATTTAAAATTATTATCTAGCAAAGCTTTAGGTATGCAGCGCTGGCTATCTAGCAAAACTGAAGAGCTTTCTCCAAACAACAATTTCAAACCAAACTCAGGAACAGGCAGCACAGCGGGCCGAGAAAGTGCTTTAGATAGAGTTTTTGTAAATTTGCGATTCTTCACAGGATTAGGAGACACACAATTAACAGGTCCAGATAGTTTTTTATTTTTAATACATTCAAATATAATATTGACCACATCATTAATATGAATCCATGACATCCATTGATGACCGGATCCTAACCGACCACCTAAACCAAGCTTAAAAGGCAGTAGCATTTGCTTTAGGGCTCCACCCTCTTTGCCTAAGACTATACCAATTCGTAAGTTAATAAGCCTTGTGTTGGCTTTTCGAGCTTCCCACTCCCAATCGTCACAAATATCTGGAAGAAAGCCCTCTCCATCTTCAGAAGACTCTGTTAAAGTGTTATCATAAGCATTGCCATAATAGCCAATAGCCGAGGCAGAAATAAGAACTTCAGGCTTTTTTTTACAAGAATTTATTTTCTTTACAAGCTTTTCTGTTGTATCCAATCTGCTATCTATAATTTTTTCTTTTGCACGTTCAGTCCATCTTTGAAAGACCGGCTCGCCAGCTAAATTTATAACCGCATCACAGTTTTCTAAGTATTTTTTAGCGCAAATATCAAATTCAGCTTCATTGATTGCAACAATATGATCTCCAAGCTTGTTGTAGGCCTTCATTTGATCTCTGGTGTAACAAATGATTTTATTGTGACTATCTTGAGAAAGCTTCTTAACAATTTCTTGGCCAATAAAGCCTGTAGCGCCGGTAATGAATATCTTCATACAATACCTTTTAAAAAATGTTTTTTCTTATTTTTAAATTTAAAAGCTTTTCACTCTCAAGCTTTAATTCATTGACTTGCTTTTCCAGTAATTTTAATTCAGCCTTTAGTTCTCTGTTTCGTTTTATTATTGGATCTTGATCTTCAAAGTTTTGCTTATCAATTGTTAATTGAGATACTGAAGACATAATGCTGACAAATATAAAAAAGAAAGCAATAGCTAAAACAAAGCCGCCAATATCTCTTAACCCCGTACCCCCGAAACCAAGAGCAACGCCTAGCATTCCGCATAGCTTCGCCAATACAAAACTATAAAGCGATACCTTGTGGCGTATGGTTAAATTATTGAAAAGCATCTATAAATATAATCAATACAAGAAAGCTAAAGTCTCCAAGGCGAAATCAAAAATGCGCGAACAAGCAAATCGTTAACATTGCAACTGCACTCTTTAAAACCTTTCTTAAAACGTATATAGCACCAAGGCTTCATATTACTTATCCAGTCCGAAAGATGTTTTTACAGACACCTTCATAGCAAGCGAAGGAACTCCAATGTGAGTTGCAATATTATGCTTTAAAGCTTCCTTTGCATCCATATACCAGTCATCACGATTTTTCTTCTCTACAACATTCCAAATATAGCCTTTTTTCTTGCCTATATTTTCTTCCATAATCTCATAAATTCTTTTATTTAAGCGCTTTGCCTCGTCAACGCTAACTTCCATTTCGCCAACCTTACCAAAAGCACCCGCCGATACGTCATGAATCATTAAGGTGGCTTCTTTTGATATGTATCGCATTCCCTGAGAGCCGCATGTAAAAAGCACAGCGCCACATGACATAGCTTTTCCTGTTATAACGGTCGCAACAGGTACAGGCGAGTTACGTATAGTATCAATCATTGAGAGCAACGAATAAACGTACCCTCCAAACGAATCAATAATTACAGGAACAACCTCTTGACCGGTCTCTAGGGCCTCTGAAAAGTCCTTACGAAATTCTTTAGCCGACTTCTCATTAAAGCTATTAACAAGGACGCTTTTAGGCGTCTTAATTTCACAATTTAAAATATTTCCGTCAACACTTGAGCGAATTTTTGGGCATAAATTATATTTTATTAGCATATTTACCTCAAATACGCTAACCAATATTAGTTGTAATTATCGACTTTTAAATTATCTAAACATTGCAGTTAAGTTGCACCCATCCATAACTGCAAGTCGATTGTTATCAGTAAACCACACTTCAAATTGATTGTTATAAATTTTTGTAACAACGCCAGAAGAGCGCTCAGGCAAAGAAAGAACAATGTCTCCTATGCGAAACTTTGATTTTTTATAATTCATCATTAGTTCGTTTTTTTTATTTAAACTTACTTAGTTTATTTTTTGCACACGTACATTGCTTTTATATTGCCATTAATATAATTTTTATTAAGTATTTCGATATATATTTTTTCATGAAGCTTAAAGTCGGGGATAGAGTTAGAGTTCAATACAGCTTAGGAAACTCACTAGAAGAGCAAGATACAAGGGTTATTGAAGTGAAGGGCGCTTGGGTGTTCGTTCAGTGGCACTTCGGAGAATATGTAACGAAAGCCGGTGACGAATTGGGCTGGTGGTTTCCAATCGAATCAATTGTAAAAAATTACGACGCTCAAACACGCTCCGATCCTTATTCAAATGATGAGGAAGGAAGAACGCTTGGCCCTTCGGGCTTGGAATGGCTTTAGTAAATAGGAGGGATTGAATAGATTTTAGTCGTTTGATTGAATCTCTTATATCTTCATTTAATGATGACGCACACTGATTACCTACACATACCCACCCTTCTCTTTCACGTCGGGCGAATAATTCCAACTTCTGACTTTCTGGGAACATTAATTCCAGCCGCTCCTGCAATCCTTCAGGTTTTGCAGAGTGTTTTAAATTAACATCAAATAAAACAGAACGCTGGGACTTATTCTTTAAGTTGGAATAAGGAGAGCCGCGCTTTCCAACCAGTACAATTTCATGCGTTTGACGAAATAATCTCCCCATATAAAAACTTAAGGATTGATTTAAGTCAAAGGTATCCAGTCCATCCAGCTCTTGTCGAACAATTTTAAATATATTTTTTAAATCAAAACCCGCATTTGAAGATGCTGTTCTAATTTTATCTCGAATATCTTTTTTTATTTCTTTGAATATATTTCCAGGCTTTTTTGTTTTTACCCAAATAAATGTTTGAGTTTGCTCGAAACCCCAGGACATCATTGTATCCAGCCCTACTTGCAATTTAGAGGAGGGTACCCAAAGAGCCAACACAGCATCATCGGCTGCAATGGACTCAACATTTAAATTGGTTATGTCAAAGTCACTTAAGGTATTGTATTGAGCTGAAGCGCCTCTTTTTATCCGACTCATCTGCAATGTGTCTCCAAAAGACCAAGGGCAGTCAGCTACGATTAAATTAAATTTAGCCACTTAAATACCTTTTACTTTTTATATCTTTTTAGATATTTATTGTAAATATTCTTATTGGATTCGATTTGCTTTTTTATTTCAGATATTACTGTTGGGTTTGCTTTATCGGAATGCCAAGAAAGACTGTTAACGTTTCCCTTTGTCATAGAAGCCCCTCCAACATAATGTTTTGAAGAGGTGAGCTTATGCCGATCATAATTTTTAAAAAATGAGCCAAAATGCTTTGAATCTTCAATATCTAAAAAATTACAAAGCTTTGTAATTTCTTTTTTTGGATTAATAAGTAAGTCCTCATAATAAATTAAAACCTTATCCCCATCGAACTGATCATAGTTCGAAATGCATCTTATATACTCACCAGTCCATTTTTTTATTTTACTTAACGTTCCGGCTGCTTTGCTATGGCGCAGGATGGCTTCATGATAATCTCTAATTAAAAACACCAATCTACATGTATCTTTGTTCCAATTATCATAATCAAGTTCGAAGTTATGACGTTTAATTAAAATCGCCTTTTTAGAAATATCCACTCCCAAGTCCACGCTAGAGCTTATTACTTGAGATTTTTGCAGATAACCTTCCCCTGCTCTTTTTACTGGATTATGGCACGTGGGTCTCTTTGAAATAAACTCAACAATATAACGGACCCACGAGTTCCCCGATCTTGGAAACGAAAGCAATACATTAAACTTATTTCCTTCTTTGTTTTTTTTCATTTTTTTTTATCAGGGGAAGGTCAGAAATTTTGCGCTTTTTCGGCGCGGTTTTTTTCGGGCGGTTTCTTTTTTGCTACGAATTTTTTTTTTTAGCACATTTTGAATACG